>Ga0066382_10000633_pt1 | contig 11827 bp, 6 predicted proteins | sample Knorr_S23_td_NAD_FD_71218 | JGI IMG/M metagenome (GOLD analysis project Ga0066382, IMG submission 71218) | Marine microbial communities from Southern Atlantic Ocean transect - Knorr_S23_td_NADW_ad_2500m_LV_B | ecosystem: Environmental > Aquatic > Marine > Oceanic | place: Southern Atlantic ocean... | reverse complement strand
GTCAGACCAGGATTGTCTTGCGTTGTTACGGCAGTTGCTGGGCTATTTACCTAGCAATAATCTCGATGATGCGCCGTGCGTTGAAACAGACGACCCAATCGATCGTGAAGACGCCGTGCTTGACAGTATTATTCCGGAAGCGCCGAACCAGCCGTACGATATTCTCGAGGTTATTCGGACCGTCGCTGACAATGGAGAGTTTCTTCCCGTGCACCAACATTTCGCGCCGAATCTTGTGGTTGGATTTGCGCGGTTTGGTGGGCGCTCAGTTGGGGTTGTTGCGAATCAGCCGGCACATTTAGCGGGGGTGCTCGACATCGATGCATCGGTTAAGGGCGCACGTTTTGTTCGATTCTGTGATGCATTTAACATCCCATTGTTGACATTTGAGGATGTCCCCGGGTTTCTCCCTGGGACTCAGCAGGAATATGGTGGCATTATTCGGCATGGTGCCAAATTACTCTATGCCTTTGCAGAAGCGACAGTTCCGAAGGTCACCGTTGTCACACGCAAAGCATATGGTGGCGCGTATTGCGTTATGTCGAGCAAGCATATTCGAACCGATATTAATTATGCGTGGCCGACGGCAGAAATCGCGGTAATGGGTCCCGAGGGGGCGGTGAACATCTTGTACAAGCGGGAACTGGAGGCTGCCGCTGATCCAGACGCCTTACGAACTGCTCGTGTGGAGGAGTTTCGTAATAAGCTAGCAAACCCGTTTATTGCAGCTGGTCGCGGGTTTCTTGATGAAGTTATCTCTCCGCGTTTGACCAGAGCTCGTGTTGTTTCAGCCTTTCGAAGTCTTGAGGGAAAACGAGACAAAAACCCTCCTAAGAAACACGGCAATATTCCTCTCTAGATCCTGTTAAGTGCTACACTCGTCAGTAGATGCGCCTTCCGAGTTGTCCTGATTAACGTTATCAGGAAGGTCACTTTCATGAAGGTTCTCATAGCCAATAGAGGTGAAATTGCCGTTCGAGTCATGCGTGCTTGTCACGAGCATGAGGTAGCCACTGTGGCGGTCTATGCCGACTGTGATCGGCGGTCTCCTCATGTGCGTTACGCCGGACAGGCCGTTGCTCTGGGCGCTAATGAACCGGCCCACAGTTATCTTTGTGTCGACAAGATTATTTCGGCTGCGCGTGAGACTGGAGCCGATGCCATTCACCCCGGATATGGCTTTTTAGCGGAGAATGCTTCATTTGCGCGTGCGGTGGCTGACGCAGGATTGACCTTTATCGGTCCATCTGCCGATGTCATTGATCTGATGGGTGGGAAAGTCGCTGCCCGGGTGGCTGCCGCGAAAGCCAATTTCCCAACCGTGCCTGGCACCGAAGGGGCTGTTTCTGAGGATGCTAGCGAGTCTGAGCTTCGGTCTGTTGGGGATGCTGTCGGCTATCCACTTTTCGTAAAAGCTGTGGCAGGCGGTGGTGGCAAAGGGATGAGACTTGTGCGTACCGCTGATTTGTTGTTGCGGTCAATTGAGTCTGCGCGGTCCGAAGCGACCTCTGCATTTGGCAACGGGGCTGTTTACCTCGAACGTTGTATTGAGCGAGGACGTCACATCGAGGTGCAGGTGTTGGCTGATAATCATGGCACGGTCGTTCCATTTGTTGAACGAGAGTGTTCGATTCAGCGGCGTCATCAAAAAGTCATTGAAGAGTCGCCATCTCCGGTGATTACGGAGAAGACACGCCGAGCCCTTGCCGAGGCAGCCATACGGTTAGCTACAAGTGTCGGCTATACCAATGCCGGAACGATTGAATGTTTGTATGACGAACGTTCTGAGGAGTTTTATTTCCTCGAAATGAATACGCGACTACAGGTCGAGCATCCGGTTACGGAGATGGTAACCGGAATAGATTTGGTCCGTTGGCAACTTCGGATTGCTCAAGGGGAACCGCTGACAATCGACCCCGAGCGAGCGCTCACACCCGATGGACACGCCATTGAGTGCCGTGTTTATGCAGAAGATCCTGCAGCCGGGTTTATGCCGAGCCCAGGATTACTTGAGACGTATCGGGAACCAGCAGGACCAGGCATTCGCGTTGATGCTGGCGTAGAGTCTGGATTCGAAGTGCCTATGTTTTACGACTCAATGGTGTCGAAGGTGATTTCGCATGCCGTTGACCGTCGCCATGCCATCGCGCGGATGATCCGTGCCCTTAACGAATACGAGATTAGTGGTGTGCCGACGACGGTTCCTTTGTTTCGATGGCTTTTAGAAGACACTGATTTCATAGCCGGCCGTTTCGACACGACCTATCTTGATCGTGTCTTGGAGAAGTGGGATGGAGCATCGGTTTCGTTATCGACTGACGATGGCGTAGTCGAGCAACTTGTAATTGTGGCGGCGGCCATTTCAATTGCAGTCAAGGGGCTTGGTTCGACAGCTGGCCAGTCGGGGGTAGACGATTCAAGTAAATGGCGTCGTGCGGCTCGGATGGAAGGTTTGCAGTAGGGACACTGATTAATGCGGATGGACATAGAAGTTAACGGTTCCACGCACGAAGTGATGATTGAGACTGTCACAGGGAGCCCAGATCACTTTGTCGTGTCCTGGGCTGGGATACGCTATGAGATAGATACATGTGTCGTTTCTCGTGATCGTTATGGGGTATTGCTCTCGCTACTCGAAGTAGCTGGGGACGCCAGGAGTTTTCAGGCCCGTTGTAGTCCGGTGGATCGCAATGGAGCGATGACTGTTCGGGTGCATGGCGTCGAACACGACGTACTGGTTAATGGTAGTCGGTCAAGAGTAGCCACCGCTGACAGTAGTGAGAGTCACGGCGGGCGTTTGACCGCTCCCATGCCGGGTAAAGTCGTTCGTGTTTTGGTTGCACCAGGAGATGAGGTTGATGCGCATCAGCCGCTTGTTGTTGTTGAAGCCATGAAGATGGAGAATGAATTGACAGCTGTGTGTGCAGGCACTGTGACCGACGTGGCGGTCGCCGAAGGGGATTCGGTGAAGTCAGGACGGTTACTTGTAGTGATTGAGTAGAGGGCAGCGATTGATGGTAGATGAGCGGTCGGCGGACGACCATCGTGATCGCGAGGCACCTGATGTCGAGGTAGACAATAACGGTGCAGTTGAATTGTCTTCAGAGACTGCTCCGCCCCGGCCGTGGTGGTCTCTGGCTGGTACGTACGTTTGGAAATACGGTCGCTATTCCACCATGCTGGCTGTCGCGTTGGTGGCAGCTGGTTTGGTTTCCGTAGTGACTATTGACCTCGGGCCATCTTTGCGGTCCCAAGCGGAAGATGGGCTCACCCAACAAATTGATCGACCGGTCAGTATCGGCCGGATCGGTGCCTATGTTTTCCCGGGGAGATTTTTAGTTGAGGACATCGTAATTGGTGGACAAAATTCAGGAGATCGACCATTTTTCGTTGCCGACCGGATTGTGGTGACAACGGACTGGCTCCCGCTACTTAATGGTGAGGTCTTCCTCGACACCGTTGATATTCAAGGTTGGCGGATGCTGGTTGAGCGTTTCGAAGATGGCGGCCAGACTTTCCCCAGGCTCGTCAACCGCCGTGACGAAAACAGTCAAGATGCGGTTGAAGATGAAGCCGAGATTTCTCGACCGGCGGAAGACGATCGCCGAACAAGCTTCGTGACTACCGTGCAGTACCTACGTGCACACGAAGGCGAGTTTGTCTACGAGGACCATGGGGCACCTTGGAGTATTGTCGCGCGCAATATTGATCTAACGATGACTAAGGGCGCTGGGTATGGCGGGCATGCGTCCTTCGATGGTGGGACAGTCCAGATTCAGGACTTCGAGCCCATGACTGCAACGTGGGAATCAATGTACGCGTTAGACGGGGGCCTTGCCAGTTTTACGCAGATGCGCCTGGAGATGGATGGTGTTGTGGCGGCGCTTGACGGCACAGCAGATCTGTTGAACTGGCCGGATGCGCAAATTGCTATCAGAGAGTCCTTAATCGATGTTCCGACGATGAAAGAGGTTTTCTTCGCCCAGGATAATTTCACGACGACAGGTGACGCAGAATTTATCGGCGCATGGCATCTGTTTGATGGTGGCCACGAATTGACCGGGTCTTTTACTAGTGAGCATTGGACTTTTCAAGGGTTTGATTTTCCGATGCTTGGCGGTGACTTGGTTTGGACGCGTGATCTCTTTGAAATTACACGAGCCACATCAGGATTTTATGGTGGCGGCCTTGAGTTTACGTACGCGATGAAGCCGCTTGGGAGCGACGAACAGTCAATCGCGACGTTTGCACCTCGTGTTAGTGGCGCAGAATTGCTTCCACTGTTTGATGCCATTGGTATTTCTGGCATTCGACCGCTCGGGACTGTCGGTGGCGAGGTACTTCTCGAATGGCCAACTAATAATTTTGATGATCGGCGGGGCCACGCGTCGTTGAATTTTGTACCGGCGAACGAAGTGCCACTCCAGTCACGCGCGGTCCGTCCCGTGGGACGTCGGATCGGTTGGTCTTATGCGGAACGTTCGTTTGCTCCCGATGGTGAGCCGTGGCATTTTCCGCTCGGGGGAGAGCTCGATTTACGTTTCGGCCCTGAAAGAATTGACGTTTTCTCGAGCTGGATCGCCACGCCTCTCACCGCGGTTACGTTTGATGGATGGACAAAATGGGGGGATGAATCACGTATTCCTTTTAATGTGATGAGTGCCGATTGGCAGGAAAGCGATCGCCTGATGGTTGCGTTTATGACCGCATTTAATCGTGCGACGGGGGAACTCGACGTTGCGGGCTATGGGTCTCTGTCTGGCGTTATGTCTGGTGAATTTTTAAGCCCTCGTATCGACGCTACGTTCGATGGTGATGATGTTTATGCTTGGAATGTTGATTGGGGACATGGCGCTGGCGAACTTATTGTTGAGGATGGTTTTCTCGATGTTACGAACGGGTTGTTTCGGGACGGTAGTTCACTTCTTCATGTGAACGGCCGATTTGCGCTTGGACCGCCACTAGAGGGCGAGGAAGAGATTAATGCGAGCTTCGAAATAGACGGTATCCCGGCGCAATATCTGCGCGATGCTTTCAGTCTGGAGGGCTATCCAATTGATGGCCCCTTGTATGGCGATATTCGATTATATGGAGCTTATCGAAGGCCTTTTGGTTTTGGTCGTTTACGGATTGGCGAAGGTACGGCCTACGGGGAGACCTTTGAGCAGGCTGATGCCGGTCTCAGGTTTGAAGGCGACGGCGTGTGGCTCGACGGCTTGACGGTAGCCAAGGGCCTTGGTGAGGTCACTGGTGCGATGTATGTGCGCTGGAATGGCACGTATTCCGTTAATGCGGATGCAAGAAATCTTGATCTCATGACGTCGCGTGTCTTCGACCGATCTGGCGTCGAGGTCGGTGGATTATTAGACTTTTCAATCTCTGGGGTTGGCGCCTTCGACGACCCGAGTTACGAGATTCGTGGGACGATGACTGACCTATCTATTGAAGGGGCCGTAGTCGGGCAGGTCACCGGTCGGTTAGATGTAGGTGGCATGGTCATGGCTGTCGACCTTGAAGCGGCCTCTCCAACCCTAGCTGTGTCTGGGTCAGGTCGAATCGGATTAACAGAGAGTGCCGAGTCAGAGCTACGGTTTCGTGTAACGAATACGACACTCGATCCTTTTGTGAGAACTTTTCAACCGGACCTACCGGAAGAAACCACGGTGACTGCAAGTGGGACAATTCTAGTTGAAGGCCCGTTGTCTGATACCGACCAAATGCGTGTCGATGCAACGGTCGAGCAACTCGAATTAACGTTATTTGATTACGGCATTACGAATGAAGGCGTTGTGCGCTTGCTGGTCGATCGTAATGTGATCCGAGTTTCCGATATGCATTTACAAGGAGAAGGGACGGCGCTTGACTTGACCGGCGATATCTCTTTGTCTGACAAGCGACTCGCGCTGAGTGCGAGCGGAGACGCCAGTCTTGGCATTCTGCAGGGGTTTTTTCCGGAAGTCCGTGGAAGTGGGACCATGCAGTTGATGGCCGAAGTGCAGGGTTCTTTTGACGAACCGATCCTTACGGGCGAGGCGAGAATCTCGAATGGGCGTCTTCGACATTTTTCTCTTCCTCATTCACTGGATGCGTTGCAGGGCCGTGTCGTGTTCGAACCCGGAGGCATGCGGCTTGATGAATTGGCGGGTCAGTTTGCTGGTGGAGCGATGCAGTTCGGTGGTCGAATCGGTATGGAAGGTTACCGAATCGGAAATCTTGACGTCACGGCCAGTCTAGAGAATTCGGCGTTGCGGCTTGAAGATATTCGGTCCCGTGTCGATGCTGAGCTCACCTTGCGAGGATCGCCAGACGAGTTAATTCTTGGTGGTGTGATTAACGTGCAGGATGCGATTTGGCTTGAATTCTTTCAAGCGCAAGGAGGTTTTATTAACCTCTCTAGCTTGGTGTCTACGTCAGATAGGGACGCCGAGGTTACCATTCCTTTACGATATGACCTCCGTGTTTCTGCACCATCTACTCTGCGCATCTCCGATAATCGTGCCCAAATCGTTGCAAGTGCGGACGTCTCTATTGGTGGCACATATGACCAGCCCGCCTTACTTGGCAACGTCGAGCTAGAGCGCGGACAAATTTATTTTGAAGGTAACCGGTATCGCCTTACTCGAGGCAATGTCGGATTTTTGAATCCGACAGGGATTGACCCTTTTTTTGATGTCGAAGTTGAAACTGACATTCGTGTGCCAGGACAAACGTATCGGGTGACACTCGGTTTGAGTGGTACCTTCGACCGTCTTGATTCTCCTGTGCTCGAGTCAGACCCGCCGCTACAACAATTTGAGATTATCGGTTTACTGCTTGGTGACGTTCGTGACCCACAGCAAGCGGAGATTCGAACGCTGAGAGCTCGTGAAGCGTCGCAACAAGAACTTCTTCAGGCGGCAGGGGCTCGTCTGCTCACAAGTCCGATTTCTTCTGGTGTCGGCGGAGTTATGCAACGTTCGTTTGGTGTGGATACTTTTGAGATCGTTCCCTCACTGGACGATCCGGCCAGTCAGCAATCAACCCAACTCATTCCGACCGCTCGTGTGCTCATTGGTCGGCGCATATCTGAACGTGCGCACGTGACGTTTTCACGGGCGGTCAGCGGAAACAATCAGGATCTCATAGTTATCCTGGAGTACGACGCGACGGAACGATTGTCGTGGGTGTTGTCGCAGAACGAGGACCGTACGTATGCACTCGACTTTCGGGTCAGGCACGCCTTCTGATGCAATGGCGCTTGTTGGTCATTGTTGTCTGTCTCGTTTGTACGGCGAGTCCAGTTTCCGCTAGTTCCGATATCGATAGGTTCGTCGGTCAGCAGGTTGTCGAGGTTGCATTTGTATCCAATGGGATACAAATTCGGGATCCTGCAGTCTATGACTTGATTGAAACCGACGTCGGTGAACCGCTGACGATAAGCGAAGTGCGTGAGAGCTTAACGCATCTTTTTAGCCTCGGGCGGTATGGTGGTATCTCGGTGAATGCGTATGCGCGTGACGGCGGTGTTGCACTTTCCTACGATTTACAGATTTTTAGTGTTATTGACCGTTTCGAGTTTATCGGAAAGACCGAGTTGCCTGATGAAGACTTACGGCGCGAAGTTATCCGGAATCATGGCGAAATGTTTCCTGAGAATACGGCCGACTCTGTTATCGAGACGTTACGAACTTACCACGCTGAGCGTGGGTATCTCGATGCAATAGTTGAGGCCAACATTCGAAGGTCTCAGCGGGTCAATACACTCAGTATAACGATTAGAGCGGGTACTCGTGTTCGGGTCAACCGGTGGTTAATCACCGGTGTCGCATCAGCGTCGCTTAACAGCCGTCTTCGGGATCGACTAGGACTGGAAGATGGCGATTTCTATGATGGGTTAATTCTTGACCAAAGGCTCAGTGAATACGAGGCTGAGCTCCATGGGCTCAGGTACTACGAAGCACGCCTTTCTCATACGGTAGAGCGGCGGGACGATACGGCGGTCGATGTGCGGTTGGCTATTTACCGTGGCCCGCGTATTAGCGTGAAGTTTGATGGGGATGAGGTGCCAAATGCGACTGTAGAAGATTTAGTTCCGGTTGCACGCGAAGCCAGCGTTGACGAAGACTTATTGGAAGATGCTGACCTTCTCATTGCCGATTACCTAAGGTCACTCGGGTACCGAGATGCTGAGGTAATGCATACGCGGAATGGCGTGGCTGACGAAATATCGATTATCTTTGAGGTTAATCGTGGTCCGCTCTACCGTGTGGCCGACGTGCGTATTCAAGGCAATGAAAACGTCTCAACAGACATACTACTGGCACTTGTAGAACTGCCCTCAGGAGAGCCTTTCGTTATCGGTAATCTTGACAGTGGACTTGCGGCAATTGAAGGGTTGTACCAGCAGCGTGGGTTCACGACTGTTCGTGCAAACAGTTCAAGTTTTGACGCAGTTTCCTTGTCTACTCAAGTTCCTGGCGAAGTCTGGCAAACGGTCAGCCTTGTAGTGGAAGAAGGACCCCGCATGACAGTCGGTTCTTTAGTATTTGAGGGTGTCAATGCATGGCCGTTGGAGCAACTTCGCGAGACGGTCGCCACTAGCGCTAGCGAGGTATTTTATGGCCTGCAAATTATTGATGACCGAGACGTACTTCTTCAGCTCTACCTCAACGATGGATATGAACAAGTTGTTATCGATGTTGATACGAGTTTCTCGGACGATCTCACTACGGCAGATGTGACATTCCGCATCACTGAAGGCCATCAGGTAATCGTTGACCATGTACTGATTGTTGGTAACGAGCAAGTCGACGCTGAAACAATTCGCCAAGAACTAACGATTGTTTCAGGGAACCCTCTCGGTCTTGATGATATTGCTGAGATCAGGCGTCGTCTGAACGCACTCGGGATGTTCCGCCGACTCGATATACGGGAGTTTAGTCATGGACGAGTTGAACGTCGCGACCTCATTATCGAGGTAGAGGAAGCCCCAGCGACTACTTTGGCGTATGGGGGTGGTCTTGAGGTGTCACAGCGGCTTCGGCGAGATGCGAGCTATGCACGTGGTTCGGCTGTCGAGCGAATTGAGCTCGCGCCACGTGGTTCTTTGCAGATTGGACGTCGAAACCTGTGGGGTAAAAATCGATCGATTAATTTGTTTACGCGTGTGAGTGTACGTCGAAAGAATCATTTGGCAGGAGGTGATTTTTTCGAGCCCGCGCAAACGTTAGGATTTAATGAATATCGCGTGCTTGGTACTTATCGAGAACCGCGTTCATTCGGTTTCGGTTGGGACATCCTGGTTTCGACCTATGTCGAACAAGCCATCAGACCTGGATTCGATCTGTTTAGTCGCGGTGTTGCTGCCCAGATGATTGCGGGCTCAGGCGATGCAACGAGTACAACGATCGGCTATCGCCTCGGAGCCAACGATACATCGAATCGCCAGTTGAATCTTGAAGACAGTAATATCGTTGATCGGTTGTTTCCAGAGGTTCGTCTTTCTTCTTTTCGAGTGAGTCGTCTTCGGGATACGAGGGATGATCCTTTTGAACCGTCGCGCGGTACGGTCATTGCCGCGGAAACCGAGCTGGCTTCTCGTGCTATCGGATCTGCAATCGGGTTTTCTAAGACATTTCTCTCGGGTTCTATCTTCAAAAAGTTGAGTCAGTCATCCCGATTTGTATTTGCAGCGGGTTCTCGCCTTGGTTTGGCCTGGGGATTTCCTCAGACCTTTCAGTCGAACGGTGGAGATGCCGCCGCGAAGGTGACGCGGACATTAGCCCTGCCGCTGAGTGAGCGCTTCTTTGCTGGTGGTGATACGACCGTTCGTGGCTATGCTCTCGATCGATTGGGAGAGCCGAGTCGAAATCCGGGTGGCACGATTGATCAGGACGGGTTCCCCCAAGGCGGTAATGCAATGTTTATTGTTAATACAGAGCTTCGCGTTCGACTTACGGGAACATTGGGGTTGGTGACTTTTCTCGATGCTGGAAATGTTTATGATGAAGTTCGGAGTTTTAGGCTTCGACGGATTCGTAGTGGTGCGGGCTTTGGGATACGCTATAGCTCACCAGTAGGCCCGATCCGTGTCGATCTCGGTTTCAAACTTGGGGAACGGTACTTTTTTGGCGACGAAACGAGTGGGAAGCAGGAACCACTTACCGCGCTTCATATCAGCATTGGGCAAGCTTTTTGACTTCTTGTTGCTAGTGCTTATAAGCACGACTGCGTCAGTGTCAGCACAGCAACTCGATCAGATACTCGCTGTTGTTTCCGGTCAGGTTGTTTTGCGTTCTGATGTACGAGCTTTTCTAGAACTTGGTTTGATTAAAGAGATCGATACGTCTGACAAAACACAGTCAGATCAGTATTACGTTACAAAATTGATCGAGAGGCAGCTCGCACTTGATGAGGTCAATCGATATCGGATGCCAATACCGACATCAGAAGAAATAGATCGGGAGTTGGCCGCTATTCGAGGCCGTCTTGGTGGTGAATCAGAGTTGAGTACGTTACTCGCCTTGGTTGGTTTGGGAGTTCCAGATTTAAAACAAATTCTTCAGGACGATATCCGTACTGCCGTGTATGTCAGTGAACGCTTCGGCGATGCTAATCAACTGAGTGAGTCTGAACTGATCAGTTATTTTGATGACAATAGAGGGAGGTTTGCTGCGCCAGATCGAACGGTTGAGTTCGATGAGGTGCGTGAGGCTGTCCGCATGAAATTATGGGCAGAACGTCGTGAGATGCTTGTCGGAGACTGGTTGACTGGTCTTATGCGAAGAGGCGAAGTAGTTCGTTTTGAGCCATAGCTCTTACTATCGTTGCGGGATGTCTAGAGTCATTGAACGGCGTTTATTACAAGAATGACTTCGACGAGATTAAACCCGGCATGGCTCACCATTGAAGTTACGGCGTTACGTCTTAGTAGGTAAAGTATTCCCCAAAAGACTCCGAGCATCCCTGTCATGATGACAGCATCCCAACCTTGAAGGCGATGCCCTAATCCGAACAGAATACTGAACAGCATCAGGCCTAGCCAACCACCACCTAGATGTTGCTCGAAACGTCGCAGAATGAATGCTCTCTGCAGTTCCTCTCTAAAGCCGCCTGCTATGACTACGACAAGGCTAAACAAGATCGCCCGTAGAGGAGTGTTGATCATGGCTTCCAGTGGATTATTTGTGGCGTTACTGAGTGAAGGGGCAATGGTACGAATCAACAACAGTCCCCCGATCGCACAGACAACGAGTAGAGGTGTCAGAATCACACCGAGTGCGATTTCGTTCAGGATAGGTTTATGGCCAGTGACTAGAGAGCGCATCGATTCCCCGTGCGCGTGGAGGAAGTACTTGATCAGGTAAATCAAAAGTAGGGCATCAATGAGAGATAACGTAACAATGTAGTCAAATGACAGTTGTCCCTCATTGGAAGTGGCGTCCAGTCCCAAGCCGCTCAAAATCAACGCCAGTGAAATCTGAGTTGGAAATCCTGAGCATATGACTACTTCCGTTAGGGCCGAGCAGGCGTTGCCGGGCTCAGACTTTTCAGATGTGTCAGAAATATTGTCGGTTGGTACTCCGTTAGAGTCCTCTGTCACTGACGGAGATGCTAAACGTTCTTTCACGGCACGTCTTCTAGCGTTGATCTTTTCATCACTCAATTTTCTGTGGCACGCGTTGACTTTCGTCTTATTATCTGTTTCAGAGTGTCAATATATTGCGGGTATGTAAAAAGCAATACACCATATCTGGTGGTTTTTCTTGACACCGAACCAGTCTAGTCCCATAGTAGGCGCTCGGCGCTAAATCGGTTGCCACAGGGTCCCCAGCAGCTTTAGCTGTCG
>Ga0066382_10000628_pt1 | contig 11843 bp, 10 predicted proteins | sample Knorr_S23_td_NAD_FD_71218 | JGI IMG/M metagenome (GOLD analysis project Ga0066382, IMG submission 71218) | Marine microbial communities from Southern Atlantic Ocean transect - Knorr_S23_td_NADW_ad_2500m_LV_B | ecosystem: Environmental > Aquatic > Marine > Oceanic | place: Southern Atlantic... | reverse complement strand
GGCTTATGCCGTCAGACACGGACTGGAACCCGAAGAGGGGTCCGGTCATAGTGGAGCTTGAAATGACCCCAGCCGAAACATACGCCGCCCAGCTTGATGCCGTGCGGGCCCAAAACGCCCGCATCTATGGCCCACCGCCTATCGGCGATTCCTGGGGAGGGGCGGCGGCCCGGCAGTTCCGGTTTGACCCTCGGCGTGAGTTGGACCGCAACATGGCTGTCATCGCGTCGTATGTCCGGGAAGACGATGTGGTGGTGGACGTGGGTGGCGGGGCCGGGCGAGTCTGTCTTCCCCTGGCCTTGCGGTGTAAAGAGGTCTTTGATATCGAGCCGTCGCCGGGCATGGGCGCGGAGTTCGAGTCATCGGCTCAAGAATCGGACATCACCAACGCCCAGTTGGTTCCAAACTCTCTGGGAGACGCTCAAGTTCCCAAGGCGGATATCGCATTCACCGCCGATGTCACCTACTTCGTTCGGGAGATCGTCGATTTCATTCGCCAGATGGAAGCCGCCGCATCCCGCCGGGTAATGGTCACCATCTGGAGCGAGCCCCCACCGAACCGGCGCGCCAGAATCTTCCAACTGGTCTACGGCGAAAAGCAAGCTGTGCTGCCCGGCCAAGCCCAGCTTTTACCCGTGTTGTGGGACATGGGAATCCTTCCGGATGTGCAGGTCCTGCCGGAGTCGCCTTGGTGGGAGAACGAGCGTCCTCCGACCAGGGAAGAGGCGGTCAAGTTAGTCTTGGAAGACCGGGTGATCAAACCGGAAGACCGCGAGCGTGCCGGCCCTCTGATCGAAAGCCACTTCGACGAGCTGTTTGCTCCTAGCGAGGCCGGGTTCGTGCCGCAATGGCGCACGGACATGAAAGAGTTGCTGATCACCTGGGAGACTGGTAACTAGCCGACGATCGCGGCTGCCATTGACACCCAGCTACGGCACTGCTAGATTTTGGCATCCCAGAAGCTGGTCGCGACCGGCATTTTCGTAGGCTAGATGAGCGACTCTGTTCTAAAAGACATCAAGGTCATCGACCTGACCCAGCACATCGCCGGTCCCTATTGCACCAAGCTGTTGGCCGATTATGGCGCGGACGTGATAAAGGTCGAACGCCCTGACGGCGGCGACCCGGCCCGGCGCATGGGCCCTTTCCCCGGACACGAATCCCACCCGGAGAAGAGCGGGCTCTTCCTCTACCTAAACACCAACAAGCGGGGAATCACCCTGGATCTGAAGTCCGTTGAGGGCCGTGATGCGCTCTTGGAATTGGTCCGTGACGCCGACGTGCTGGTGGAGAGCTATTCTCCCAGAGTGATGCCGTCGCTGGGGCTGGACTACCAGACGCTGAGCCAGGTGAATCCCCGGCTGATCATGACCTCGGTATCAAGCTTCGGCAGAAACGGCCGCTACCGGGACTACCGAGCTTCCGAGTTAGTGCTTTATGCCCTCTGCGGCATGGCCTACATCACCGGCGGTTACCACCGAGAGCCCGTGAAGCACGGCTACAATCAGGCCCAATACCTCGGAGGAGTGGCGGCCGCCTCGGGCACGGTCGCAGCCCTGTTGGGGCTCTGGCGCGGCGGTGGCCACGGACAGCAGGTGGACGTGTCCATCCTCGAATGCGCCATCAGCACGCTATTCACCACCTTCTTGGACTACACCTACGCGGGCATGGTCTCCCGGAGGCAACCCGCCACTGGCAGCAGCCTCCGCTACCCGGCGCAGACCAAAGAGGGTTATATCCTCCCCACGCCCGGTGTGATGGGCGATTGGGACACCTACGCCGCCATGGCGGAAGTCCCGGAGCTGCAAGACCCCAAGTTCGCAACGCCCGCCGACCGGCAGTTGCACTCGGACGAAGTGGACGATCTACTGAAAGCCAAATGGCTGGAGAAGACGGCCGAGGAATGGTTCCACCACGCCCAGGAATGGCGCTTCCCATTCTCGCCCGTGCAGACCATGGAGGACATATCGGGTTCGCCGCAGTTGGAGGACCGGGGCTATTTCGTGGAGTTCCCCCACCCAGCGGTGGGCACGTTGCGCTATCCCGGCGCGCCGTTCAAGATGTCGGAGACGCCCCGCCGGCAGTCGATGCCTGCGCCGACACTGGGCCAGCATAACGCGGAAGTATTTCAGGCGGCGGAATCATGACAACGCCGCTGCCTTTAAGCGGGATCCGCATCGTCGAGCCGGGACAGGTCTGGGCGCTGCCCTACGCCATAACGCCCCTGGCCGCCTACGGCGCGGAGGTCATCAAGGTGGAGTCGGCAGTACGGCCCGATTCCTCCCGTGGCAGCCCGCAGCCGGACAGCCAGGTCGGCGGCGAACCGTGGAACGACGGCGGCATGTACCACGAAGCCAACCGCAACAAGCTGGGGGTCTCGCTGGACCTGAACACCGACCGCGGCAAGGAACTGTTCAAGGAGCTGGTGAGTGTCAGCGACGTGGTGGCCCAGAACTTCCCGCCCAGGGTGATGCGGAACTTCGGTCTGGACTACCCAAACTTAAAGAAAGTGAAACCGGACATCATCGTCTTGGATTCGACTGCCTATGGCAGTTCGGGTCCTTGGCAGAACTACATCGGATACGGGTCCAGTCTCCAGGCGGTGACCGGACTGACCTACCTCACCGGCTACGAGGACGGTGGGCCGGTGCAGGGCGGGATACTGTTCAACGACTCGCTGGGCGCGCTCAACGCCACCTACGCCATCCTGCTGGCCCTGGCGCACCAGAAGCGGACCGGTGAGGGGCAGTGGATCGACCTGTCCCAGTACGAAGCCGGCGTGGCCCACCTGGGCGAGGCGTTCATGGAGTACGAGATCAACGGGGTACCGCCCTCGCGCCGGGGGAACAGCCACCCGGACCACGCCCCCTACGGTGTGTACCGCTGTATCGGCGACGACAACTGGGTCTCGATCACGGTGACCTCGGATGCCGAATGGGGCAATCTTGTGCGGGCTGTGGGGGAACCCTGGGCATCCAATAGCGATTGGGCGACGGTTGAAGGGCGGCTGGCCCAGCGGAAGACCTTGGATGACGCCATCGGCAGATGGACCGCCGACCGGGACAAGCATGAGGTGATGCACCTATTCCAAGCGGGAGGTGTGGCCGCTGGGTCGGTGTACAACACCCGGGAGATCGCCACAGACCCGCACCACAGCGACCGGGGGTTCTTCGCCATCTCCCAGCATCCAGAACCAGTTGGCCCCAGACCTCATTCGGAGCCGCTATTCCGTCTGACCGGCGTGGACCGGCCTCCGGACCGCCTGGCGCCCGGGTTCGGGGAGTTCAACCGGCAGGTCTTTTGCGATTTGCTGGGTCACTCAGGGGAAGAATACAAACAACTAATGGACCAGAAAGTCATCGCCGATATCCCGGCCAATCCCGGAGTCACACCTCCGCCGGACGTAGCGGGCCTTTTGCGCATGGGATTCCTGGCGGAGCACGATCTGGAGTACAAGTCCCGGTTGGGCATCTAAGACCAAACAGAAGCACGGAACGAAGGGAGGGCCGCCCATGGACACGGTGAATTACGAGAAGAAGAGCCCCACCGCTTGGATAACAATCAACAGGCCACAGGTGATGAATGCATGCGACCCGCCGACCACCGACTACATCTACGAGTGTGAGCAGGACTTCGACAAAGATCCCACGTTAAAAGTATTGGTGCTCACCGGCGCCGGCGAAAGGGCATTCTGCACCGGCATGGACCTGAAAGCTGCAGCGGTGCGCATCGCCTCGGGCGGCCCGGTCAGCAACGTGGTGCCGCCGTACATGAAGACCGACAAGGTGACCATCGCCGCAGTGAACGGCTATGCCGTGGCCGGTGGTCTGGAGCGGGCGCTGGCCTGCGACATCCGCATCGCATCCGAGAACGCCCAATTTGGCAGCTTCGAGATTCGCCGGGGTCTCCCGAATCCGCCCGACCCGCTCATTCGCCTGATCGGCTTCGGCCCCGCCCTGCATATGCTGCTTAGCGGCGACCTGATCGACGCCCAAGAAGCGCTGCGCATCGGATTGGTCACCAAGGTCGTTTCGGCCCAAGAATTGATACCCACGGTCGAAGAGCTGGCGGCCCGCATGGGCGAATATCCCACCGAGGTGTTGGTGGCCACCAAGAAAGCGGCCTTCGCCGGGCGGGACATGACGGCCGAGCAATCGCACCAATACGCACGGGCGTTGTCGGCCCCGCTGCGGGATTCAGACATCAGCCGGGAGGGAGTAACTGCCTTCGCCGAGCGGCGCAAAGCGAATTACGGCGAGTCGGCTAGCTAGAAGATTCCGGGGTTAGGAGGGCAATATCATGGCTGAGAAGAAGATTTCCTGCGCGTTCGGGGTCGACCTGGACGCCGTTGGTGGGTGGCTGGGTTCCTACGGAGGGGAGGACTCGCCCGACGATATCTCGCGGGGGATGTTCGCCGGAGAGGTGGGCACTCCCCGTCTGGTCAAGCTGTTCGAACGGCTAGGAATCACAACCACCTGGTTCATCCCAGGCCATTCCATGGAAACGTTCCCCACCGAATGCCAGATGATCGTCGATGGCGGCCACGAGATCGGCCTCCACGGATATTCCCACGAAAATCCCATCGCCATGTCGCCGGAGCAGGAAGAGGCGGTCCTGACCAAGTGCATCGACCTGATCACTAAGATATCCGGCAAGCGGCCCACCGGCTACGTGGCCCCCTGGTGGGAGTTCAGTCACATCACCAACGAGCTCCTCCAGAAGCACGGCATCAAGTACGACCACAGCCTGATGCACAAAGACTTCGAGTGTTACTACGTGCGGAAGGGTGACCACTGGACCAAGATCGACTTCTCTCAGCCGGCCGAGCATTGGATGCACGCATTGGTGCGCGGTGAAGAAACCGACCTGGTGGAGATTCCGGCCAACTGGTACCTGGACGACCTGCCGCCGATGATGTTCATCAAAGCCGCGCCCAACAGCCACGGCTTCGTCAACCCCAGAGATATCGAGCAGATGTGGCGCGACCAATTCGACTTCGTGTACCGGGAGTACGATGAAGCGGTCTTCCCGATAACCATCCACCCTGATGTCAGCGGCCGGCCTCAGGTACTGCTGATGCTGGAGCGGTTGGCGGCCTACATAATGTCCCACGACGGGGTCAAGTTCCGGACATTCAACGAGATAGCGGACGATTTCTTGGCCAACCACCCGAGGGGGTAAGGTTGGGGGACGTAGGGGCAGGTTTCTAACCTGCCCTGCTTGGGGAGGCTCATATAGTTCGAGAAGAGCGAACGGCGCCGCATGGCAACTTGGTCTCGTGACTCGGGATTGGTCTACGCGAGGCCGGGCGGGTTGGAAACCCGCCCCTACGGTCGATCGCCTCATAAGAAGGAATGGCTTTGGATTCCGTCATTCCGCGAAATGACGGCTTTGTCCGGAGATCAGCCCGCCGTTAGGTCCAGGATCGTCGCTCCGCCCTGCTGCCAGGTCCCGGTCTGGCGGGCGTCTTTGCCGCCTACGGTGAATGTTACGGTCTTGCCGGCGAAGCTCTGGCCCGGTGGCTGTGAGGCGGTAACCACGAATTCGCCATTGCTAACGGTGGCCTGACCGGCGTTGATGGCGCCGGAAACAGGTAGCGACAGCGATGCGCTGTCTGTCTCCCCAGAATCGGCGGTGGCGGTGACCTTGATGAGCAACGAGGTTGAGTTCGTGCCGGCGATCCAGGCGATCACCACTGTGCCGTCCGGAGCAACCGCTCCGTCCAACGTCGCCTTCCCGACGAAAACGTTTGGAGGGATGTTGGAAGTGGCGGCGGCGGCAGTAGCCCTCCGAGGTAACGTGTAGGTGTGGGTGAACGGTGCGGATATAACGACCGTATCAACCCCTCCCACGCTGAATGTCACGAACGCGACCGCGGCGTCGTTGTCGGTTGTGGCCCTGATTCGGACCGTCTCGCCGGCCGTGGCTCTGGCGCCCGCCGCCGGCTCCGTGATCTTGACGTTGATCACAGTGACTTTCCTCACGACGGTGGCGCTCACTGAATCTCTGACGTTCTCTCCGGTGCTGTCAGTGGCGGTCGCCGTGATCCCCAAGGAAGGAGGGCTGTCTGACGAGGTATAGGGCACGAAATACCTCATGGCGTAGGGCGGCGCGGATACCGGGGTCTGGTCCACTCCGTTGATCGTAAAGACCACGGTGACCACGCCGGTGCCGGTTACTTCAGCACGGACGAGGATGGTGTCGCCCTCGGCGATGGCCTCGCTGCTACCGGCGACGGTAGATGGGCGAGTCGTGGTCCGATCAGTGGTTGCCACGGGACTCGTTATCTTGATACCCAGGTCCCCCGGTCTTCGGGCCACACGAAGGGTGATTGCGTCGGAGCTTTCATTGCCATTGGCATCCACCGCCGTAGCTTTGATGGCCAGCGACGAAACGCCCAGCGGGACCTTGACCTCCACTGTGTAAGGCGCATCCGCTAAGGTGACCAGATCTACGCCGGCGACGCTGAACGTCACGGAGTTCACGCCATGGTCGTCTTTGGCCTCTGCCACCACCGTGACAACATCGTTGGTGGAAACGACCGTCCCCGAGGACGGCGAGGTTATCCGGATAACCGGAGGACGGTCCGCCTCCGGTGTGGGGGCGCCTTCGTCCGGTTCAAACACTCTTCGGTGACCCGCCGCCGCTGGTCAGCGTTCAACTCTTTGATGCTGCCGGCCCGGTGGCCGGCGATGCCCCGGGCGCATTCAGAAACGTCTGCTCCGATACCGCGCCGTTTTACTCCCGCCGCCTGTTCTTTTTGCAGGGCTTTGACCCTGTTCAAGACGAACTCTTTGAGTCCGGTCTCGGCGTTGTCGGCGGTCCTGCGGAGACGTTTTTCCTGTTCGTCGTCCCGGCGGTCACGCAGCCCGGCCAGGATGCTGGCCTTGATCGGGTCTTCTGCTTCTGCTTCGGCCAGCCGGTCTAGCCGGTCGGTCACGGTCTTGGCCTTGAACAGACCACGCACCTTTTCTTTTGTGCTGCCGCGGCCCGGTTTCTGGACCAGAATGATGAGCGATTCACCCTTCTCGATACCAGCGCCGCGGCCCTTCAATTCAGTCTTAACACCGTCGGCGTCCAGCGCAGTGAGGTCGTCGCCCTGCTTGTCGGAGGCGATGGTCCGTTTGTGCGAGCGGGTCGCTCTGCCGGGAATGACTATGAGCTTCTGGGCAGTGTGTATCTCCGGCGTTGCGATCCCGTTGGCGTCGGTGATCGGTCCGTCCGCCAAGCCGGCGATCTTGAAACCCAGTTCCACGGGCAAGCCTGCCAGGCCCACGTCCTGGTCCGGGGGAACGTTGATGATCGTGGTGTCGTTGACGCCAAGCTGGAAGAGTATCCCCTTGGACTCGACAGCCAGCAGGCCGTTGGTGGCGCTGACCGACTTGACCACGCCCGTAAATCCCCGTCCGATGGCGGCTTCGCTCTGGGCTGAAGCAGTTCCGGAGAACATTGCCAAGAGCACCGCCAACGAAAGTACGGCGATCAAAGCAAGGCTCAGCCGGCGGGATGGGGTCTGCCGGGTGGCATGATTCATCTGCAACATGGGGACACCTGTTTTACGGGGTTCAATCATAAATCTGTGTCTAAGGGAGGTATATGGCGACTAGGACCAGGTCCATCTGCTCGCCACTGGCGACGCTGGCCACCACCTCGATGATATTTGGGCCAACGTCGAGGGGAACGTCCAACGAGAACTCACCGTCGATGTTTGGCTCTACTATCGAGTCGTTGATGGTCACCACGGCATCAACCCTGGTTCGTCCGACGACGGACAAAGTGCCGACTTCGGTGAACACCTCAAGTTCGGCAGGGCTGATCAGCTGCAGGAAAAAATCTCCTTCTGTCGCCACCGGTGTGGCGGTTGGCGCCTCGGTCGGCGAGGCCGAGGTTGGGTTAGGAGACCGGGTGTCGGCGGGGATCAGAGTCGCCTGAGGAGCCGCGCCGGTTGGTTTCGGGGCCGCGTCTTCCAGTTCATCGCCATCGCCGCCGCCGCCACACGCTACCAACGTCAGCGCCAATAGCACAAGAAAAATGGGGGAAAGTACTCGCTTTCTCATAGACGAGATTCTATCTCCGGCAACCCAAAGTTAGGTGTGAATTCAGCAAGAATCTGGGCGAATCTACCGGCCCATTCTCCAACACGGACTTGCTCACCTAATATCCTGGGCCAGTCCGCCTCTTACGGCAAGCCGTTTTGTGTCTGCCAGGGCTGCCCCGCGGCTGAGCTGTGTGGCATAATCCCCTTGCCGATTTCGATACCGGACCGGATGGCCCTGGAGGCTCGATGGACTCGACCGCCTTTATCACCGACTGCCTGGCCCAGGTACACCTGAGGCTGATGGCGACCTGCGACGACCTCAGTAACGAGCAGTTGGTCTGGCGGCCCGCGCCCACGGCCAACAACATCGGGTTCATCCTGTGGCACCTGGTCCGGAACGAGGACGCCCGCGTCACCAACACGGGCAAGCTGGATGCGGACCTTTGGGCCACCGGAAGGTGGCACGAAAAGTTTGGCCAGCCCGCCACGGCCCCAGACCCAGGCGACCGCATGGGACTTCGGGCGTTGGCCATCCCTTCGCTGGAAGTGCTGGTGGGTTACGCCGAGGCGGTGCACCGTCGGACCCTCAGGTACCTGGCCGGCCTGACGCCGGATAGTCTGGACCAGTTGCCCGACCCGGCACGCCCGGAATATGACGTGAGCGGTTCCCTCCGCCATCTGATCACCCACAAGAACAACCATCACGGCCAGATCGACTACCTTCGCGGACTCCAGGACGAGGCTTGGGACCTGCCAAGGGGCACCGGGGTGGTCCTGCCCTAAACAGTCTGTCCGCTTGAGACACCACTAGACTAACGGAGTGCAATATGGCTGCCACACGTTCCGCCATCGGGAAGTCCATCGTGAGGGGAGAGGGCCCGGACAAGGTCTCGGGCAAAGCGGTCTACGCCGCCGATATCTCCCAGCCGGGCATGCTCTGGGGCCGGGTGCTCCGCAGTCCTTACCCCTACGCCCGAATCGTGAGCATCGACAAATCCCAGGCTGAAGCGCTGCCAGGGGTCCACGCCGTGGTCACCGGCCAAGACATACCCGACACCAAGATCGGCCGCCGTATGGTGGACATGCCGGTGTTGGCGCGCGAAGTTGTCCGTTTCGTGGGCGAGAAGGTGGCCGCCGTCGCCGCCGATGACAGGGACACCGCCGACGAAGCCCTGCTGCTGATCGACGTGATATACGAGGAGCTGACTCCGGTCTACGACGCCGAAGAAGCCATGGGTGCGGACGCCCCCGACCTCCATCCAGACATGGAGTCCTACCAAGGTTTCCCCCAGCCTCCTTCGGGCATCAAGAACGCCTTTGCCCACATAACCTGGGAGAAGGGCGACATCGAGCAGGGGTTCAAAGAATCGGACCTGGTCTTTGAGCACACCTTCAGCGCCCAGTTGATGCATCAGGCCTACATCGAACCCCATGCCTGCCTGGTCAGCGCGGACCCCGATGGAGAAGGAGTACAGATCTGGGCCAACAACAAAGACCCCTACATGCTGCGCGACCAACTTGCCCACACCTGGAGCGTCCCCGCCGAGAGCATCGTCCTCTACCCCAGCACCATCGGCGGCGACTTCGGAGGCAAGGGTTCGTTCATGGACGTGCCGCTTTGCTACTACCTGTCCAAGGCCTCGGGCCGTCCGGTCAAGATGGTCATGGACTACATCCAGGAACTGATGGCCGGCAATCCCCGCCACCCGGCGGTGATGACCATCAAGACCGGCGTGATGAAGGACGGCACCATCGTGGCCCGGCAGGCCAGGGCGGTGTTCGACAGCGGGGCCTACGGCGCCTTCAAGCCCACGGTCTACCTGCGGGGCGCCGACCATCTGTGCGGCGTCTACAAGGTGCCCCACGCCAAGATCGACAGCTACACCGTTTATACCAACAACGTCCCCCGGGGCCACATGCGCAGCCCAGCCAAGCCCCAGGTCGTGTTTGCGGTGGAGTCCCACATGGACATGATCGCCCAGGAGTTGGGCATGGACGCCTACCAGTTCCGCCTGAAGAATGTCATGCGCGAAGGCGACTCCTCTCCCATCGGTCACCATTGGCAGCAGATCAAGGCCCTGGAGACACTGGAGGCCGCAGCCAAAGCCGCTGGAATCGATAAGCAACTCCCGCTAAACACCGGCCGCGGCATGGCCATGACCGACCTGGTGCAGGGCACGGGTCAGTTCGCCGCCAAGATCAGTCTCAGCGACGATGGCAACCCCCGGCTCCACATGGCCTTCTGGGACACCGGCACCGGGTCACACACCGTGCTGCGCCAGATGGTGGCCGAGGAACTGACCCTCGACACGGACGACGTGCAGATCGTCCTCGAAAACACGTCCAACATGCCCTACAGTTCCGGCTCCGGCGGCAGCCGGGTGATGCACACCGCCGGACGAGCGGTGGTCAACGCGGCTATAGAACTCCGAGGCAGATTGGTCGAAGCCGCTTCGCCCCTGTTGGACGCCCCGGAAGAGCAGGTTTCCATGCAGAATGGGTTCTTGGTGGCTGCAGGACGTAGCGTGACGATCGCCGAGGTTGTCGCCCGCACCGGTGGCGAGAGTTTGACGGGTGAGGCGAGCTTGACCTCGGAGATGCCCGAGCTCACGTCATTCTGCACCCAGGTGGCGGAGGTCCACGTCGACCCGGAGACCGGCGAGATCACGGTTAACAAGTTCATCACCGCCCACGACATCGGCGCCATCCTGAACCCGCTGAACCACCAGGGACAGGTGGAGGGCGGCATGATTCAGGGTCTGGGATATGCCTTGATGGAAGAGCTGGAACTGGAAGACGGCCACATCTCAACGCTGAGCTTCGGAGACTACAAGATACCCACCTCCGCCGACGTTCCGGTATTGGAAACCGTGCTCATCGAAGGAGATGCCGGCCCCGCGCCCTACGAAAGCAAAGGCATCGGAGAAAGCAGCAACATACCCGTAGCCGGGGCCATAGCCAACGCCGTCTTTGACGCCGTGGGCGTTCGGATCACGGACCTGCCGGTAACGGCCGACAAGGTGCTTGCGGGGTTGCGGGCGACGAGGGAAGGCACCTAATCACATCAGTTAAGCACATAAATAGTGTGGATGATATATGTGATTAAACGGCGGGAGGCTTCAGAAAATGCGAACACACGTGATCTTGCCTGAAGACCTTGTCAAATCGGTGGGCGCACTGGCCGGCAAGGGCAAGCGTAGCCAGTTCATCGAAGAGGCGATCAGAGAGAAGTTGCGAATAGACAACCTTCTTGCCGCACTCGAAGCAACGGCGGGCGCCTTTTCAGCAAGCGATCATCCTCATTGGGACACCCCGGAAAAAGTGGCTGCATGGGTCAGGGAATCTCGACGGCAAGACGACAAGCGAATAGATCGATACCGGCTTGGCTAACTACCTTCTGGACACCACTGCGTTGGTTGATTTTCTGAACGGACGCCAGGAGGTGGTCGATTTGGTTAATTCTTTGGCTAGCCCGAGCAATCGATTAGGAGTCTGTTGCGTTAGCGTGGCAGAGCTTTATGCTGGGACTAACCTAGAAAGGCGCGCTGCCGCAGACCGATTGGTTGGCGCTCTGGATTACTACGATGTGTCGTTGGCCGCAGCCAAAGAGGCTGGCCGGTACAGGCATGAATTTGCCCGGCGGGGAACCCCCCTTTCTACCATCGACACCCTGATAGCCGCAACCGCTATCGCTAAAGATGCGATCTTGATTACCGCCAACGTTAAAGACTTCCCCATGGAAGAGATCGAAATATTGGAGCAACTGTAAATTTATTAGTTTCCTGCCCAAATTAAAAGCCCCTCA
>Ga0066382_10000626_pt1 | contig 11858 bp, 9 predicted proteins | sample Knorr_S23_td_NAD_FD_71218 | JGI IMG/M metagenome (GOLD analysis project Ga0066382, IMG submission 71218) | Marine microbial communities from Southern Atlantic Ocean transect - Knorr_S23_td_NADW_ad_2500m_LV_B | ecosystem: Environmental > Aquatic > Marine > Oceanic | place: Southern Atlantic ocean... | reverse complement strand
TGAGGCTCACGACGTCCGGGCGCCCGGGTTCCAGAGGAGCCTCGGCTTCCGCGAGCTCGAGCGCCGCCTCGAGACCCTCGAGGGCTCCGGGCAGTGAAGCGTCACCCACGAGCGCCGCAGCACGGACCGCATCAAGCGCATAGACGAGCGCACCTGCTCGCAGCATTCCCAGTTCGCCGGCCGCGGCGAACGGGAGGAGACCGAGCTCACTCGTGAGTCCTGAGACGAAGATGTCCGCCGGTTGCACCGTCGAGGCCCGCCACCACTCGTGTAGGGTCTGTAACGCTTTCACCACGTCGGCGTGCCCGCGGCTCCGCGGGCCAATGACGTCGAAGCCGCCCCCGTCGAGACGGTGCTGGACCAGTCGCTCGTAGTCGATGCCGAAGAAGAGTCCGACCAGAACCGCGACCACCTTCACCGGATTGGTCGGGTCGATCAAGCATGCTAGCACCGCTTGCAGCTCACGTAGCTCGCTCTCGACACCGACACCCGCACCGGTGACCTGGACCGGTATGCTGAAGGCCTCCAAGGCTCGCGCATACCTGTCGAGATGGGACCGCTTCTTGGTGAGGATCATGAAGTCTCCGCTCGACCGTTCTCCGGCGGCGACCCTGCTCGCGATCCAGCTCGCGATACGCGCGGCATCGTCGTCTGCCGCCGCGTCGCCTCGGGCAGCGTCGGGAGCAACGGCGTACCAGAAGACCCCTTCGCGCGACGACGATTCTCCGGGCCGCGTGTTCAGCGGTTCGAAACCCGCCTGCTCCGGAGTCGCCGACTTGGGGAAAAATTCCTCGGCATCGAACAGCTCATTGACCAGATCCCCGATCGGCGGACGCGAACGGAAATTGGTCGTGAGTTCCAGCACGGCTCCAAAGTCGTCGAAACGGTCTTTTACGAATCCGTAGAGCTGGATATCCGCGCGCCGGAAGCGGTAGATGCTCTGCTTCGGGTCCCCGACCACGAAGAGCGCTCCGTCCCTGGGGACCACGGAGCGCCAATCCGCTCGCTCAGCCGGACCATCTGCTGCCGGGGACGCGTCGTCGTCATCGACGTCGGGATCCGAGGAAAGCAACAGCATGATCTCTGCCTGCAGCGGATCGGTGTCCTGAAACTCGTCGACGAGAAGACGACGGTAACGCCGCCCCAGCTGTCGGCGCACCTGGGGATTCGCCCTCAATAGCTCGGCAGTCAACACCAGTAGGTCCTGGAAGTCGAGCCGCGCCGTGCGTTTCCGGTGCTCGGCGAAGTCGAGCGCGGCCGTTCGTGCCAGGCGGACCGCGAGTGCATAGCGATGCGCATACCATCGGTTCACGAGGCCACGCGCCACGGTATCGCCCACGCCGAACTCGTCGACACGGTTGCACAGCGCCTTCGCCATCGATCCGTCTCTCCACCGGTTCTGCGTGATGGAATGGCCACGTGGGCCCGGCTTGCAGAGGCGTGACAAAGCATCGAAGAAGTCGGCCGGCTCTTTCCACCCCGTGACGTCACGGGTGAAGTGGAGCGTCCTCAGCTTCCTCTGGAGCGAATCCCAGCCCCGCTTTGGTTCATGGTCCGGCATGAGCTCCCAAGCACGATCCACTAACTCGTCGAGCACACCTCGGACCTCACTGAGCTCCACTGCTGAAGGAGGTTCAGTCGTGTCCGTCGGAAAGTGGACGTCCGGATTCTCAACCAGATGGTCGAACAGACCTCGCAGCCGCGAGGGCCGCAGCCCCGCGTCCGACAGTTCCTCCAAAATGGGGCCCCCGTCGCGGGTCAGGCGCTCCAGATACGCCTCCCAAAAGTGTCGACGCAGCCGTAAGCGTTCCTCGACGGCGAGCTCTTCGAAAGCCGGATCGAGTCCGACCTCCAAGGGTCGCTCGCGCAACAGCCTGGAGCAAAACGCGTGAATGGTGCCGACAAAAACCCGGTCGATATCGTCCAGCGCGGTTGAAAGTCGCTCTCGCGTCAGGTCGTCGCCATCGCGCTCACTGGGTTCACCGACGCGTTCCTCGAGATGCATCTGGAATCGCTCACGCAGCGCGGCGGCCGCTTTGCGCGTGAACGTCACGGCGGCAATCTCGTCGACGGTCGCCACGCCGGAGGCCACTAGCGCCACCATTCGCGCGACGAGCTCGGTAGTCTTTCCCGACCCAGCACCGGCCTCTACCAGCAGGTTCGTATCGAGGTCGTCGCTGATGCGCGCGCGCGCCTGCGCGTCAGGAAACGGGAGGGTGATCACGGCGGGGTCATTCATCGCGCCAATTTGGGCAGCGTCGGCAGCCGGGGGAAGGTGTGCCGGCACCGGGATCGGCCGTCCCGGAGCCGGTCACTACGTACATGCACGCCGCGGTCCCGCGTGTGCGACCTAAGTACTTATTTCACAATGGGTTACCGATATTACGGGCATCCTGGCACGTCCCCTGCCTGTATGAGCTGCATGCGAACGATGCATGAGGGCGAATTCCACGGCGCCTCCCGGAAGACCAGGAGGCTAGGAGGCTAGGAGGGCTGACGCTCGAAGATGCCGAGTAAGAGCCCGAGCACCGGCTGCCCAAGCATGCCCACGAGCATGCGTTCTTCTCTCTGTTGCTGCGCGGTTCGTACACCGAGAAGCTCGACCGCGGCAGCCGCAGCGTGCTTCCGACGTCTCTGGTTTTCTATTCGCGCCATGAGCCGCATTCCGAGGCGTTCGGGCCTCAAGGAGGCCGCGCGTTCAACGTGGAGTTGGGCGGGCAGTGGATGACGCGCATGAGGGATTTCGGCCTCCGCGAACAAGACGGATCGCAGGAGATGCGGGGCAGCCGTCTCAACTGGCTCGCGACGAGGCTCTACGGGTGGTTCCTGAGCACTGGGAACGGGCTTGGAGCCGAGGAACTCGTGGTGGAGATGCTGGCGGAGATGGGCAGCATACAGGCCACGGGGAAAGAGCGACGCGCACCGAGCCGGCTTTCACGCGCGCGCGACCAACTGCACGCGGGCTACGAACGGGCGATCCGCATCACTGACCTCGCACACGAGGCCGGGGTGCATCCCGTGCACTTGGCTCGGGTGTTCCGCGTGCACCACGGATGTACCGTGGGAAAATATGTGCAAGGCCTAAGGATAGAACACGCGTGCGGTGCACTGAGCGAGTCGGACGCTTCGCTGTCGTCGATCGCGCTCGAAACAGGGTTCAGCGATCAGGCGCATTTCACCCACCGCTTCAAGGAACTGACCGGCATGTCTCCGGGCGTGTACCGGAAGCTGGTGACGAACTAGCGCCCCGTCCTTCGAAGTTCGGAGAGGACGCCACCGAGGCTCAGGAGCGTTCGCTGTTGAGGTCATAGCGCATGATGCGCCCGTGTTTCCCCTCGCGATCACTCTCCAAAGCGAACACGTCACCCGAGGGCCCGGGCGCTATGTCCAGGTGCCGGCGGATGCGAGCATGGTCAGCGGCTGACAACGTGAACGCCAACGCTCCGACGTTTCGTTCCATCTGACCGACCTTGGTCGCGCCCACGATGACTGCGGCAACGTGGGGCTGGTCGAGCACGAATCGCAGCGCGACTGCGGCCAGATCGACGCCGTGCTCTCGTGCGATCTTCCCGAGCTCGCCTAGCAGCCGCTGGAACGAGGCCCAGCCACCGAATTCATCGATGATGAGCCGGTACTTCACCAACGAACGGTTCGCGAGATCCGGCGGCGAAGGGGTCTCCAGCCAACGGTCCGTGAGGAAGCCACCCGCCAGCGCGCCGTAGCTGAGCAGTCGCATTCCCGTGGAGGACGCATGCCCGGACAGGCCCGCCTCGGGGCGACGATCGAGCGCAGAGTACTGCACCTGGTTCGCGACCAGGCGGACGCCCGCATCCTCTATCCTGCGCAGTCGCTCGACGCTCATGTTCGTCGCGGCAACATGGCGAATCTTGCCCGCCGCCTGCAGGTCCCCGAGCGAGCGCGCCGCGTCCTCCATGCCCGGGACGTCGTCGCGCCACCAGTAATACTGAACGAGGTCCAAGCAATCGAGCCCGAGGCGTGAGAGCGACCGATCGACGATGCGCTGGACGTACGAACGATCCACGCCCTGCAACGCGGAGTCGTCGGGTACGAACTTGGTGTGAATCTGGAGCGGCGCGGCGTTCGACGTGCTCTTCCAACGTCTGATGAACTGCCCGTAGAGTTCTTCCACGCCCGTGTAGATGTCGGCGCAGTCGAACGTGGTGACACCGAGATCGGCGGCCCGCACCAGCACCTCGAGCGCGTCATCCGAGCCCGCCGCGCTCAGCCGATGTCCAGCCGAGAACTGCCACCCGCCATGGATGATGCGGGAGATCGAGTAGTCACCGGCCAGTATGTACCGTCCGGGATCTCCGGAACGACCCGTCATCTGCTCACCTCCCGCCGACGCCACGTGCGCACGCCACCGTACATCTTCAAAGGCCTTCTAAGGGCACTCGTGTAACGTCGGAGTGCCGGAACGTCGTGGTTCCCGTGCGCGTGATCCGGAATCGGGCACCGCACAGCGGATCGGGGCACGCCACCTCCATGTCAGTCGTCATCCAATCGGCGGGCGCCGTCTCGCGTTGCTTTGCCGGCAGCAGAGGGATCAGCGCCGCCAAAGAGTAAATCGGGAACGTTTGGCCCGGCGGGATCGAAAGGTTCTCACCGGACAGTTCGAAGTAGTCTCCGACTTCGTGGTTGCAGACCATGGGTCGATCACCCGCCACCACCTCGACGCGAAGGTCGTACAGCGTGAACTCATCTTGTGCGGACAACGGCAGATTCCTTTCAGAGGGGCTCGTCGGAACGTAGGATTCCGCCGGCTTGGACACGACCCCGCCGGATATGATCCTGGCCACGTACCAGCTTGGCCACGCATGACCCAGAAGGTGACCATGTCACACCCGGCTCCGCCATCTGCTCCGCTCTCCTTCCATGGGGGCGTCGTGGGGGCGCTCGTTCCGTTCGCGCTCTTCCTGGCGGGAGTTTCTTGGCTCGGCCTCTCAGGCGCACCCGACGAAACGGGCTTCTGGCCGGTACTCTTGATGGCCATAGCTCTCGGCCTCTTCCTCGCCACCGACAAGTCGGCGTATTGCGACGCCGTCATCGATGGCATGAGCCGACGGATCGTCATGATCATGCTGCTTGCGTGGCTGCTCGCATCGGTGCTCGGCGTATTGCTTCGGGAAAGCGGCCTCGTCGGATCACTCGTATGGGCGACGGATGCCGCCGGGGTGAGCGGAGGTGGCTTCGTCGCGGTGAGCTTCCTCGTATGCGTCGTCTTTTCGACAGCCACGGGCACCAGCCTAGGAACCATCCTCGTGTGCGCACCGCTGCTGTACCCAGCGGGTGCGTCACTCGCAGCCGACCCCGCTTTCTTGATCGGCTCGATCATCGCCGGCGCCACGTTCGGCGACAATGTCTCTCCCATCTCCGACACCACGATCGCGTCGGCGACCACACAAGGTGCGAAGCTGGGGGACGTGGTCCGGTCGAGGCTCAAGTATGCGATACCGGCCGCGGCGGTCGCGCTACTCGTGTTCGTACTGTTCGGCGGGTCCGGTACCGCGGCGGAAGGCTTGCAAACCGAGCCCGACGCGCTGGGGCTTCTCATGCTGGCGGTGCCCGCACTCGTGCTGACGGTTCTGATCCGACAGCGGCACCTGGTGGAGGGGCTCATCTATGGCATAGTGAGCGCCTCGCTGCTCGGGCTCGCCCTGGGGCGGTTCGGCTTCGCTGATCTGCTGTCGATCGACCAAGACAACTTCACTGCCACCGGCCTGCTGCTCGACGGCATGCGCCGTGCCATCGGCGTGTCGATCTTCACCGTGCTGCTCATGGGACTCGTCGGTGGGCTCGAGCGCGCCGGACTGCTGGATCGCCTCACGGACTGGGTGCGTGCTCGTGCCACGTCCACGAAGAGCGCGGAGTGGTGGATCTTCGGGACTGTGTCGGGCGCCACAGTGCTGACCACGCACTCGACGGTCGCGATCGTGACGGTCGGTGAAATGGCTAGGGACATTGGCGAGGCATCGGGTGTCGGCGCCAACCGGAGGGCGAACATTCTCGACATCGCGGTCTGCACGTATCCGTTCTTGCTGCCCATCTTCATACCCACTGTACTCGCCGCGTCGATGACCGCCGACGTGATCGGCATGCCCCGACTATCGCCCTGGGATGTCGGGCTGCACAACGTTCACTCCTGGGCGCTGCTAGCCGTGCTCGTCTTCGCGATCGCCACCGGTTGGGGCCGAACCGCTCAAGACCCTGCCTGAGGCTGGCCGAGTCGCGCTTCCCCTTGACATCTTAGGGGAGAGTCGGTCGCTCCCGCTCGAAAAGAAGCTGGGTCGGGGGCTCGTCGGCGCTTGCCGCCTACGTACCGACCAGGAAGGCGACCCAGATGGAGGCGAGAGACATTCTGAAAGGAGACTAGCAGCCGACGCAGGAGAGACCACCAACCACGAACACGTTACGAACTGGCCTGAGTGACGATCCCCTCGGGCGACACGTGTAGCTGCACACCCTGTGGGAAGCTCACGAGTTCGCCTACCGGCATCTCCAGGATGGGGATGCCCGCGTACCCTAGCTCCTCGCCAACGATTACACCCAGCGACAGGATCGCGTCGGCATGTCCCAGAAGAATCGCAGCGGGCGCCGTGCCCTCGCGCAGCAACTCCAGCATGATCGCGCTCGAAGAGCTCGAGCCAACGGCCGAAGGCACCGCCAGCACGGTCCCCGCGATCGACGTACCGAAGTTTGCGTGTCGGGGATCGGCGATCGTACCTGATACGGGATCGACCCCGCCCCAAAAGCTGATCGGCTCATCAAGCCTCAGGAGGGGTCCCCCACCCTCGCCCGCCACCAGGACGCGGCCCGCTACCAAGCCCATACCTCTGGGCTGCTGAGGGCACGACCGGCCACGGCCGAGTCAACACAGTCCTCGAGGCTCCCATACAAGACCTCGTAGCCGGTATTGGACGGCCCGTAGTGAGCAAACTTGCCCGAATTGGTCATGAGCACGCCGCCCGATGCCGGCAGGATAGGCGTCACGACTACGCAAGTGTCCACGATGATCTCGACGCCGGCCTCACGCAGCACCTCGGCATCGCCCTGCTCCTCCAAAGCCAGCAAGGTCCCGCGGGCCGTGCACGCGTAGAACGGGACGGCTAGGCGTCGACCACTCACAAGCCGCACCAAGTGCTCGAACTCGCCGATCGAGAAGTGCGGGCTTCCGACCGCCACGGCATCGACTCGGCCGCCCTGCCCTGCGGTCGAAAGCCTCGCGAGAGATCCGCGCAACATCTCCGCGGTAAGGGCGACCGTTCGTCCCGGCACCTGCCCATGCGTCGCAGCATCGAGCGTGGCAGCCTCAGGAGTCACGCCAACGACGTGGAAGAGGGCCACCGCGCCGGTCGAGGCCGCTGCTGCGCCGAGCGCCTTCAACTGGTCTCGCGTTGTCGCAGCGGGCAGGCCGACGATCGCGGCGATGTCTCGGCCCACCTCGAGTCCGAGCCACGTGCCGAGCACAGGATAGAAGACGTCTCGCGCCTTGAGCTCCGACGGTACGTGCGAAGCATCCACCACTACCGTCGCTGCGCGGTTCTCCTCCAGATGCAGCCCGTGCAGCGGCGCGCGTCCGGTGAGCGCGCAACACGCGTCGAGGAAGTCCCCGTATCGCTCGGTGCGTGCGCCCAAGACGGAATTCACAAACGCGATCGCGTTGGATTCGCCCCAAGCGACCTGCTCGCCCACATCGGGCAGATGACCGATCTGATACGGAGCGCAGGTGAACGTCGGCTCGGCCCCCATGCGCACATAAGCGTCCATCTGACGCCGCGCCATGGCAGTCTTGTGCGCCCCGGCGCGGACCTTGTCTGGATGAAGAAGGTCCAGAGCGCCCACATTGAGCGTGGTGTCTACAGCCACGCGGCCACCGCCGTCCGCCAGGCGCTCGGCGAACTCGACGCCGCCGTCGCCGTGGTGGAGGCATCCATCGATGTGCGCGGAGCGGATCTCGACGAGCTCGCCGGCGCCCACTAGCTCGGCGGCGGACACCAGAATGCGCATCGCCATGGCGGTGGCGTCGCCTTGGGAGCCGCCGATGAGCGAGCGTTCGTAGTCGGTGAGCTCGAGCGTCATCGCCTATCCACCCAACACGCCGCGCATGAGCGACGCAATCGCGAGGCCGGAATAGTTGCCCACTGCGTACCCGAGGAGGCCAACGGCCATTCCGGGCAACAATCGGTCGGTGTATCCGCGTGCGGTGGCCAACGCGATCGCCGAAGCCGGACCGCCGACGTTGGCCTGGGAGGCCACAACGAGCGTCCTGATGTCGAGGCGGAGCATGCGCCCGACTCCGAAGATCACCATGCCGTGGATCGCCACCGTGATGCTGGCGAAGTACACCACCGGTAGGCCTACGGCGAAGATGTTTGCAACCACGGATTGGGCGCCATTGCTGGCCAAGAAAAGCAGGACCAGGTAATTGCCGATCACCCCCGCTCCGCGAAGCTTCCGGACCAGAGGGATCTGAGCGAGCAGAAGCGTGATCGTGGTGAGCCACAAGACGCCCGGAACGGATGCGAACCTCTGCCCGAGCACATCCGACGTCCACAGCGTGCCCAACACGATCGCGGCCAGCATGCCCAGGTCGACGAGACTGACGTCGCCTAGGCTCGTGAACAGCATGCGTTCGGCCCCGGGCGTCTCACCACCAGTCTCTTCGCCCGGCGAGCTCGGCTGTGACGCCTTCGTCTCGGCAGATCCTACCGGTGCCGCATCGGATCGGCTGCCAAGCAGAATCGGTACCGCTAGGCAGGCCGCCATCCAGACTGCGGTGAGGATGACATCCGCGGCGATCCCTGCCGCGAAGAGCCCCCCGCTGGTCTCCAGCTCCGCGCCAACAGCCGCGAAGTTCGCTCCGCCTCCGGTATACGTGGCGGTGTATTGACCAGCGAGCTTCCAGGTCTCGGGACCGATGCTATCCGCTAGGACATAACCGGCGACCGAAGCCCCGAGCGCTGACCCAACGGCACCCACTGCGAATGCCGCCAACATCGTGGGTCCGGCCTTGATCACGGTGCGGACGTCGACCCCGAGCAGGATCAGTGCGATGCCCGCGCTGACCGCGGGTCCGGCCAAGAACGCGTAGGTGGAGGAGGTCCCAGGGATCAGTCCGGCGTTGGAGAGCGCCATGGCGAACAGGATCGCGAGCAACGCTGACCCGAGGGACCTGAACAGATGGTGACGTGCCTCCAGCGCGACCGCGACGGCCACGACGGCAGCCAATATGAATAGGACCGCGGTCGGGTCGTCGATCACGGCTGGGCGGCCTCCTCCTCGTTGAGGAATTCGGGATCGCGCTCCATCATCGTCCTACCTGAGCGTGTTTGATTAAGGGCTCGCCACGCTGAGAGGGTGGTCGCAGCAATCTAATGCGGCGCCAGCAATAACATCCAAGGAGTTCCTACTGGACAATCTGACGCACGGCCTGGTAGGCGCCGCGATCGGGAAAGGCGGCGCCGAGCGCGTGACCCCGCTCGCGACAGTAACGCTGGTGCTCGCGGCGAACGCCCCTGACATCGACGTCTTCAGCTACATGCGTGGCGAATACTTCGCACTCGCGTTCCGCCGAGGCATCACACACGGATGGCCCGCGCTGCTCGTGCTTCCGTTCTTGGTTACCGGTCTCGTTCTGCTTTACGATCTGGCTGTGCGGCGACGCCTCAAGCCGGGGGCTGCGCCCGCCCGGGCCCGTCCCCTGCTCGTTCTGTCCTTGGTGGGTGTGTTGACGCACCCCGCGCTCGACTGGATGAACACGTATGGCATGCGCTGGGCTCTGCCTTTCGGCGACGCTTGGACGTACGGGGACTCGCTCTTCATCGTCGATCCTTGGATCTGGCTCGTCTTGGGAGGGGCGGTCTTTCTCGCGGCTTCGCCGTCCGTCGCCGGCCTAGCCGCGTGGGCGCTGCTGTCGGCGCTCGCGTCATCGGTGGTCCTGGTATTGCCGTTCGGACCTGTGGCCAAGGCGATCTGGTTCGGTGGGCTCGTCTTGATCGCCGTGCTGCGATTCCGCCGCGGTACTTCACCCGCACTGCGCCGCCTGCCCACCCCATCGCTCGCGATCGCCGTCGTCTACATCATGACCATGATCGGCGCCGACCTGGCGGCACGGCGCCAGGTTCGCGCAGCGGCCGAGTCGGCAGGCCTGCAGGCCACGGACGTTATGGTGGCTCCCTCACCCGCCAACCCCTTCAGCTCGGACGTCGAAGTCATGACCGATGTGGGCTTCGTCCCCGGCTTGCACCGCTGGATCGGCAGCCCTCGTGTGCAACTCCATCCTGAGGACATCGTGCCGCTGATCGAGGGCCCAGTCGGGGTGTCGGTTGCAGAGTTGGAGAGAATCGCGGCGCTGGCTCGGCTCGAACCGGACGTGGCTCACTATCTTGCCTGGTCGCGATACCCTTACGTGCGCATCGAAGCGGACGGAACTGGCTGGTGGGTCCAGTTCAGCGACGCACGCTACGACGGTGCGGCCGGAAGTGGGGGCCTCAGTGGCCTGAGAGTGCGGATCCTAGACTAGATCCTCCCCCCCTTCGCTCGTGCGGTACAGCCCATGCTCAGGTCCGTGTAGCCCATGGCAATGTTGTCGTTGTCGAGAAAGATGCCCTCCAGGAAGCGCACGTCGGGGACCAAGTCGAACCGGACTTCCCCGGTATCCCGCCTAAGCGCGCCTACCAGGTCACCCGAAAAGTTGTCCTCAAGCTCCTGCCACGACCCGAATAGGCGAATGCTCTCCGGCAGTGCACCGCCGTCGCCGAATTGGGCGAAGCTCAACTCTATTCCCTTGAGTGTGCACGTCGCATTCGAGAAGGTCAGCAGGAAACGACCGTGCAGCGAAGCCGCGTTGATCTCATCCAGCTCTGTCGGGCTTCCCGCGTTGCAGGAGACCGCTGCGAGGCAAATGAGCAAGCAAATGGCCTTGGTCCTCACGACTCTCGTTCCACCTGTCTCTAGTTCATGAACACATGAGCGCCTTGCGGCGGCCGAAACTAGCCGGAGCGGCCGCGTGGAGCCATCGTCAGGCATGGAGCCAATAGCACCGATTCCGTTGCAGGCCATCGAAGCCGCCCGTGGTCGAATAGCGGGTGCCGCCATACGCACGCCCCTGCTTCCCCTGGAGGCGCCTGACGCACCCTGCGAGCTGTGGCTCAAGCTCGAGTGCTTGCAGCCGATCGGATCGTTCAAGATCCGAGGTGCGACAAATGCCATGCTGCTCGCCGATGTGGGCGAGCTCGCTCGAGGCGTGTATACGGGCAGCGCCGGCAACATGGCGCAGGGCGTCGCATTCAGTGCCCGGCGACTGGGAATCGAAGCTCGCGTGATCGTGCCGGACACCGCGCCTAGTACGAAGATCGAGGCCATCGTCCGCCTTGGCGGCACGCCTGTGCCGGTGCCCTTCGACGAGTGGTGGTCGGTCATCCGGGACCACGGCCACCCGCAGGAAAACGGGTTCTTCGTGCATCCGGTAGCCGATCCCGCGGTGATCGCGGGCAACGGAACGATCGGGCTCGAGATTCTCGAGCAACTGCCCGACGTCTCGGCCGTGGTCGTACCGTACGGCGGGGGCGGTCTCTCGTGCGGAATCGCGTCCGCCATCAAGGCGAAGCGCGCCGACGTTGCCGTCTATGCGGCAGAGGTGGAAACCGCGGCGCCTCTCGCGGCGTCGATCGACGCCGGCAAGCCCGTCGACGTCGACCGGATCGCCACCTTCGTCGACGGCATAGGGGGCAAAGGGGTGCTGCCCGAGATGTGGCCGCTCGCTAGGTCGCTACTGGACGGGTCGCTGGTCGTTTCGATCGAACAGATTTGTGGCGCGATCCGCACGCTGGCGACAC
>Ga0066382_10000613_pt1 | contig 11986 bp, 7 predicted proteins | sample Knorr_S23_td_NAD_FD_71218 | JGI IMG/M metagenome (GOLD analysis project Ga0066382, IMG submission 71218) | Marine microbial communities from Southern Atlantic Ocean transect - Knorr_S23_td_NADW_ad_2500m_LV_B | ecosystem: Environmental > Aquatic > Marine > Oceanic | place: Southern Atlantic ocean... | reverse complement strand
CTTTGCTGACCCCGTAGGCGAACGAATTGCGCTTACCAACAAAGGACTGATCTGAGCCCATCACCACAATCGCGCCGCTGCCCTGCTCTTTCATGGTTGGCAGGCAAGACTTAATCGCGCCATACGCCCCTTTTACGTTCAAGTTTAGTACCTTATCAAGCAGCGCTTCATCAGTGTCTTCAATGGTTGCTGAAACATGTATACCGGCATTACACACCAATGCATCTATGCGTTGATAAGAACTAATAATCTCATTCACCGCGGCTTCAATATCACGCACAACACTTACATCACACGGCTTCCAGATAACGTTAGGTAACACTTGCTCAAAGTCTCTGATATCTAAATTAATGACTTGATAACCGTTTTGACTAAACAGCTTGCATACCGCAAAACCGATACCCAAGCTTCCCCCCGTTACAATACAAACCGGGCTCTGCGCATCATCACTGCTATGTTTAAGGTTTTTCTTCGCGCTTTCTGAATTCATGTTTTTATGTACCGTGTTGCTTGTGCGTATGTGAACGGGTTATTTCAATGTAGGCTAAGCATGCCAGTGAAAATTTGGATTGCAAGCGAGCTTACCACTTGAGTTCACTTTTCTATATTAACACCAATGCGTCAGACATCATCACCAGAGCCTGTGTGACCTTTGCTGCACATTAAACGTCAACGAATCTTGGTAAACCTATGTGTTTCTCTCATATCAGTCCGCATAGATCATTACCCACATCATCCAAATTTATTATTAACTTTCCTTTAACGGACTATTCGGACTGCGCTTTTTGTGACTATAATAGACAAAATTAAAACACTTGTTTGAAAAAAGGAGTCATCCATGCCTCTGTACCACGCCCCTACGACTGATTTTCAGTTCTTGTTAAAAGACTGGCTTGGACTTGATGCTCACTATGAAAAGCTCGGTATCAGCGACTTTGATAGCGAACTTGCCAACGAAATTATTGCACAGGGTGCAAAGTTTGCTTTGGATGTGGTTGCCCCTCTTAACCGTGAAGGTGATGAAGAAGGCTGTACGCTAAAAGACGGCAACATTACCACGCCTAAAGGCTTCGCTGATGCCTATCAGGAATATGTTGCTAACGGCTGGAATGCAATGCTAGGTACTGCCGAGTACGATGGGCAAGACTTGCCGTACACCATGGCTGTGCCTGTTCACGAAATGCTAAACGCGGCGAACTTAAGCTGGCGCTTAACCACCATGCTTACAGAGAGCGCAACACTTGCGGTTACTAAGCACGCCAGTAAAGAATTAAAAGATATCTACCTTGCTAAGCTAATCAGCGGTGAGTGGACAGGTACCATGAACCTGACCGAACCTCACGCAGGAACAGATTTGAGCTTGCTTAGCACCAAAGCTGAGCCACAAGGCGACGGCAGCTATAAAGTAACCGGTAATAAGATTTTTATTACCGCAGGTGATCACGATTGGAGTTCGAACGTTATTCACCTTGTTCTTGCTCGTCTACCTGACGCCCCCAAAGGCGTTAAGGGCATTAGCTTATTCTTAGTGCCCAAGTTCCTTCCAGATGCCAGCAATGAGCCTGGCGAGGCGAACAGCTTGTCAGTGGGAAGCATCGAACACAAAATGGGGATCAAAGCGAGCCCGACTTGTGTGATGAATTTTGACGGTGCAACGGGTTACCTTGTTGGTGAAGAAAACCAAGGCCTAGCATGTATGTTCACCATGATGAACGATGCACGCTTCCAAGTAGGTCTGCAAGGTTTAGGGGCGGCAGAAGCCTCTTACCAAGGCGCGCTGACCTATGCCCGCGAACGCGTTCAGTCTCGCGCACCTCAGGGTATTCAAAATCCAGAAGGCAAAGCAGACCCGATCGTCTTTCAACCTGACGTAGCGCGTATGTTACTTACGCAGAAATCACTGATTGAAGGCTGCCGTGCACTTTCACTTTTCTATGCCAAGTTTATGGACGTTGAGAAGCTTGGTGAAGGTCAAGAAAAAGAAGATGCCGACAAGATACTTCAGTTTTTAACTCCAATCTGCAAAGCTTTTATGACGGATATGGGCCTTGAGACCACCAGCCTAGGTGTACAAGTATTTGGTGGTCACGGCTTTATTCGTGAATGGGGTATGGAACAACTTATGCGCGACGTGCGCATTGCTATGTTATATGAAGGCACCAACGGTATTCAGGCGCTAGACCTTATTGGTCGTAAGCTTACCCGAGATGGCGGTCATATGATGGAAGCGACCTATAATGCGTTTAACGCTTTGGTCAACGACATTCAAGACAGTGAGGCGAAGGGTCTGGCTCAAGGAATTCTTGATGACTGGCGTGCATCTTCAGCCGATTGCTTAGGTATGGATGCAACCACCGCTGCAGCTGCTGCTTGTGATTACTTGGCATACAGCGCCTATTCCTTGATTGGTGTACTGTGGTACAGCATGGCTGACAAAGCGCAGGCATCAGGTAATGCGGTACTTGCAGCGTCTAAGATGAAGACACGTGACTTCTATATGGAACGTATCTTGGTACGTCGCGATGCGCACAAAGCCGCTTATAAAGCTGGCTCTGAAAGCACCCTTGCAATATCAGGTAATGAGTTTGATTATCTGTAATTAGCGCATGCTTTACGCCCATAACATATGGGCTTAAAAACCAAAAAAGGTCACATATAGTGACCTTTTTTAGTTTAATAGTTATCGCGCGGTACTAGTTGTTTGCCGCTACCTGCGTCGAAAACGTGTCTGCAAACCAATCATTCAACATGGCTTTTTCGTAGGTTAACGACTCGGTCCTATTGCGGCGGATTGTCGATTCCATAAAGTCCATGTCTTTGAGTTTTACATTTTCGCCACTTAAAATGACTTGTCCTTCGGCATCGGTCAAAGAATAACTAAACGCCATTCTTGGAATGTCGATGCGCTTAATGATGCGAACGTCACTCCCACCACCTGTGCCAAACCCGACGAACTGACTAGGCCATACTTGCCCCGCTAAGTCCACATTAGTCACTGTCATAGACAGCACTTGAGATTCAGGTAAATCACTAGCTAACTCAACAATGTGCTGTTCCAAATCTTCTAATGTTCGTTCGCGGAACCGTTTGCGTGACTCATTAGTCGGCTTAACATCGCTATACGTTTCAGGTTCTTCCCAAGTAATCTTTACTTCTGCCGCTTGGGTGGGAGCGAAAACAGCAAGAAGTCCAACCGCAGTGGCACAACCTAAATAAGAAAAAGTACGTAATTTATTCACTTTTATGCTCCTAAATTCAGTCGTTTAAACTATGAGTTAGCAAGACATTTAAAAAAGCTTTACGTGCAGCAATTGCCGGCTTTTATATCAGCTTTATATTTAACCAACCTGGTTAAGACTGGCTAGTCTCGCTTTGCTACTTGCATAACTGACGACTGTTTAATGATTAGGCATAGTTGAACGCGTTTAGTTCCCGTAAAGTTGGGGTTTATATCGTCCTTCTCACAATAGGTGTGATAAAAACGTTTAACGCTTGCGCTATCAGCGGTGATTTGCTGAACATATGTTTTCTGGTAAGGCTTTAAGGGACTCAGCTGGACATTAATTTTATCTTGTAAACTACGCAGTTCTTCTCGCTCCGGTAAGGTTGCGATTGAAACTAGCCATTCAGAAAGCGAGTTCTGGATATCTTCAAAGAGATACTGAACAAAAGGAGACCGCAGCACAATTACCAAAACAATAATTTCAGCAGCGATGATAAAGAACCTTAACATGACTTCTCAGCTAACTTTGACAGACGTTTACTACAGATAGCGCCAATTTTTTTAGCACCTTTCTTACTATGTGCTCAACTACACTTTGCCAAATTACATTTTCACAATGCTCACTGTACACGATTCAAACAGTAATTGACCACATTATTATCGACGATAATAGGGTCATATCGGTTTACCTGTAAATACAGTAAACTATACTCATGTATAGTAGGTAACGCCTAATCGTCAATGTTGGGTATCAAATGGCATCTGGCCGTTATATTAATCCTCATTATTCACGTAGCTGTATTTAACTATTTATAAAGTTACATAGACTGAGGAAATCAAGATAAAAAACGACTTATGTTCTGAAGTTTCAGTATTGACTGAAACTTTAAAAAGATACACCATACGCTGCATTATTGATCTACATTAAATATGACGTTTTGAACGCAGTTATACTGCACAGGCAGTTCGTTACGTCACATAAGGTTAAGCTATGAATGAACAAATACCGGTAAAGACCGTTACACCGGTAAAAGTACATAAACCCAAAGGTAGACCTGAGGGTAAACGCCACGACTCTCGTAGCCGTATCTATGTGCGGGCTGTACAAGGCCCTTTAGAGACGTTTAGACGCATGTTTGGCCTTTTCTTTTTGGGCCTCTTTGCCATCATTCCATGGATTCAGTATAACGGGCATCAAGCCCTGCTACTCGATATTGGTGAGCAGCGATTTACTATATTCTCACTAACCTTGTGGCCTCAAGATCTCACTTTACTGGCCTACATATTTATTGTTTCCGCCTTTGCTCTGTTCTTCGTCACCACTTTCGCTGGTCGAGTGTGGTGTGGATTTATGTGTCCTCAAACAACGTGGGTATATATTTATACGTGGTTCGAAGAGAAATTCGAAGGCCCGCGCAACAAGCGTATAGCGCTGGATGCACGCAAAATGGATGCAGATAAATTTTTGCGTAAAACAGCTAAGCACACCGCTTGGGTATTGGTAGCGCTGTTAACGTCTTTAACCTTCGTTGGCTATTTTACGCCAGTTGATGAACTGTTTATCGATTTTGTGACATTTAACACCAGCTTCTGGGCAGGTTTATCGGTTATTTTCTTTGCCGTATGTACCTACGGAAACGCTGGCTACATGCGCGAAATCATGTGCACGCACATATGCCCGTATGCGCGTTTTCAGTCTGCCATGTTCGACAAAGACACGTTTACTGTATCGTACGATGCAAAGCGTGGAGAGCAACGCGGCCCGCGACCACGCAAACTTAGTCACGAGCAAGTAAAGGAAAAAGGGTTAGGCGACTGTATAGACTGTAACCTGTGTGTTCAGGTATGCCCAACCGGTATCGATATTCGAAATGGCTTACAATACGAATGCATCAACTGCGGCGCCTGTGTTGATGCGTGTAACGGTGTTATGGATAAAATGGGTTATCCTAAAGGCCTAATAAGCTTTACCTCGGAAGAAGAACTAGCTGGCGGTAAGACTCACATTTTACGTCCAAAGTTAATTGGTTACTTTGTGGTTTTAGTGGTGATGACAGGCTTGTTGTTTGCCAATATTTGGATGCGCAGCCCCACCGAAGTTGACATTATCCGCGACAGAAACTCGCTATACCGCGAAACGAATGAGGGACTAATTGAGAACGTTTATACAATAAAAGTACTTAACAAAACACAGCAAACCCAAACCTACTCTATTGCTGTAAAAGGTTTGCCTGACTATAAGTACATTGGTGAGCAAACTGTAACAGTTGAAGGCGGTGCGGTGTATAGCACGCCAATTTCAGTTGCAACTGACGCCTATAATCTGGAAGATACGGTTACCGATATTTTTATCAGTGTAACCACCACTATTGATGGGGAAACGGTTACCGTTGATGAGCCAACTAAGTTCCTTTATCGATGACAGATTTTTCATTCTCTGGGCTTAGCCCAGATACCATATTAGATGCCCTGGAAAGTCAGGGCATTTTTCTTCAAAGCGGTTTGCTAGCACTAAATAGTTATGAAAACCGCGTCTATCAGTTTTTGGCTGAAGACGGTCAGCGCTATGTAGCAAAATTCTATCGCCCAGGTCGATGGACCGACGCTCAAATTCTTGAAGAACACGCGTTTGCTGCAGAGCTAATCGAAAACGAAATTCCATTGGCTGCGCCCATTTCTCTCAATGGCAGCACGCTGCATCATCACACCGTGGCCGAAACTGACTATCGATTTGCGTTATTTCCTTCGGTAGGCGGCAGGCAATTCGAAAATGACAACCTTGATCAACTCGAATGGATGGGGCGTTTCATTGGCCGTATTCACCGCGTGGCCCATGCTAAAGGGTTTGCACATCGTCCCTCGATTGATATTGAAAGTTACCTCGGTGAACCGAAGCAGGTGCTTACGCAAAGCACACTGCTGCCAGAGCATCTAAAGACAGCATTTTTTGCCATACTTAACCCCGTGATTGACGCCACGAAAAAAGCGTATAACCCAACATCTAGTATTCGGCTTCACGGTGACTGCCACCCAGGCAATATACTGTGGCGCGATGGCCCTACTTTTGTTGATCTTGATGATTGCCGCATGGGCCCTGCTATCCAAGATTTGTGGATGATGCTAAGCGGCGACCGCCAACAACAACTATTGCAGCTCGATACTTTGGTTGAAGCATACGAGGAGTTTCACCCGTTTGACACTGCACAGTTGCCACTTATTGAGCCCCTCCGCGCTATGCGAATGGTGCATTACATGGCATGGCTTTCACGACGCTGGGAAGACCCTGCTTTTCCGCGGGCATTTCCTTGGTTTGCTGAAGGTAAATATTGGGAAGGCCAAATACTTGCTTTGAAAGAACAGCTATCGGCCCTTCAAGAGCCTCCACTGAAATTAGGATATTGAGCCAGCCCCTTTACTGCTGAAAAAACGCTTTTTCCATGACCGTTGCCGATAATCTTATGGCGGTTACGAAAAAGCGTAAGGTATAAGAAACCGTATTCGCTATCACTTTTTAACTTAGATATAATCGACAGTGTGTAGGTGCTCTTGTCTAGCTCCGTATTATACCAGTCCGCATAGATAATTACCCACTCAGCGAGAGTTAAAATGTTCGTAATCGCGGCGTGTTACCGTAGGTATAGTGGTTCTACATCAAGGTAACACAACAAAGAGTACGAACATTTTAAACTCGCCCTTCGGGAAGGTCTGGCAAGCTTCCTAGCTGCATTCTGGGAATTTGAAAGGGAACAGCCATTCCTGCATTCCCACGCTTTGCTATGAAGCTTGCCAGCGCCTTCTGAGTGGGCAATGATCTATGCGGATTGGTATTAACTACGGCGACAAGGGTTAAACGGGAAATCAGTGAAAAACTGATGCTGCCCCCGCAACGGTAAACTCAACGCGTTGTCGTTTTCTTTTCATACGCCACTGTCTTTTATGCGTTACGTATTAAACGCCATTAGATGGGAAGGCAAAAGAGCTATTACATTTTTAGTAATGGTGAGTAAGCCCGGATACCGGCCTGTACTTCATGGTGTCGTTTGCTTGCTCACATCCATAATTAAGCAATGCGTGCACTTTCCCTAATCATGTGCTCGGGTGGAGCGCATCAAAGACAACATAAAAACCATGCGTACACATTTTACTAAAGCAGCCCTTAGCGCTGCAGTTATTTCGTGCTTAAGCACACCTGCCTTTGCTCAAACTTCTGACCAAGATATTGAAACTTTAACAGTAACAGGCACGCGTTTGCCTATTTCGTTAACCAAACTTCCTGGTTCAGTATCGGTGCTAACTGAAAGCGACATTAAAGCTTCGGGCGCACTTCAACTTACCGATCTAATTCGCGGCCTACCTGGCGTTAGCTTGTCTCAGTCAGGCAGTCCTGGTGGCTTAACAGAGCTGCGCGTGCGCGGCGGTGAAACCAACCATCTACTTGTTTTAATTGATGGCGTTGTTGCCAACGACGTAGGCCAAGGAAGTCTGGTTGACCTTGCTCACTTAACTAGCGCAAACGTGGTGCGCATAGAACTTCTTCGAGGCCCGCAGAGCGCAAGATGGGGCAGCGGCGCTATCGGTGGTGTATTGAGCATTACTACGAAATCAGGCCAGTTTGCCGATAATGCGTCACACGTAGACTTCTCTGCTGGCGTTGGCACACAAGGTACGTTGCAGGGCAGCATGAACGCGCGCTCGCAAAGCGATAACGTAGGTATTTCTGCATACGCCAGCTACATACGTACCGGCGGTGACAACGTATCTCGTGTTGGTAACGAAGATGATGGCTACGACAACATGACCGCTGGCATTAATATTAATTATGCCGCAACGTCGGAGCATACGTTAATAGCTAACCTTCGCACGGTTCAGTACGAGAACGATTACGACGGCACTGATTTTGTGACGACAGGCCTTCCTGCTGACTCAGATAACGTGACGGATGGTTCACAAATTAGCGCGAAATTAAGATGGGAATTTGCTCCGGAAAATACAGGTTATCGCTCAGCGCTAAGTGCGCATTATCGCAAAGACGATAACGATAACACTGAGTCAGGTGCAGACACTGGCGGTACCACTGGTGAGCGCATAGAGCTAAACTGGACAGGTTTCTATACCATGGATAACTGGGATTTTGCTGGCGGTGTTGAATACCTACAGCGCCTTTTTACCCAGCGCGGCCCAATTGCATTTGGCGATCCGAACCAGAAGCAGCACGACAATACTTATAGCGTATTTGCCGAGACAAATGGCCAGCTAACCGAGTCGCTAACCGCAACACTAAGCGCACGATTCGACAACAACAGTGAGTTCGACAATGCCGTAAGTTATCGCGGTGGCCTTACGTGGCAGCTTAACGATTACTACGCTGTTTTTACCAGCTATGGTAAAGCTGTTAAAACCCCCACCTTCACCGAGCGCTTTGGCTACTTCCCTGCAAGCTTCATCGGCAACTCAAACCTAGAACCTGAAACCAGTGAAGAATGGGAAATAGGCGTTAAGGCAAACTGGAAATCACTGTCTGCACAAATCAGCGCATACACTACCGACCTTGAAGATGAAATCAATGGCTTCGTATTTGTGTCAGATTTGGGTGCATATAGTGCCGATAATATCGACGGTGAAAGCTCACGAGAAGGTATTGACCTAGAACTTAACTGGGACAGTGGCTATGGTGATTTTACCGCAGCGTATAGTTATCTAGATGCGGAACAAACCGACAATGGTATAACCACCACTGAACTGCGTCGTGCCCGTCACCAAGGCTCATTAACCTACAACACTGACTTTGGAACCCAGAAGTTCAGCTTCTATACCAAGCTAGCTTACACAGGAAGCCATTACGACACCTTCTTCCCTCCTTACCCTGAACCGTCTCAGACATTGGCGCTATCAGCCTATACGCTTGCAACCGTTAATTTGGGCTATCAGATAGATAAGCAGTGGCAGGTTTCGTTGAAAGTCGACAATGTGTTTGATACCGATTACGAAGACATCGTGGGTTATGCTGGTCAAGAGCGCCGTGCTCTGCTTCTTGTTAACTACAGCATGTAAGTGATGTAACGTTAATGAACCTTCTGTTGAGCGTTGCTTAAAGGCAAAACTCTACGTGCAATTAACAAACAATGAAGGGCTATACATGGGTATAGCCCTTTTTGTTGGGCTTCTGTTAGGGTTTGTTGATTCAGATTCTGTTCATCATGCCGTATTTACAGTACTGCATTTACACAATGGATTACCTTGCCATTGAATCGTGTTTTTTAGTGAGCTTATCGCGTAGTAAGGCATTGAAGTAGAACAGGTCCTAGTTAAGCGAACAAGCCTGTGATAATCTCATTATCGATAATAGTTTTTTGAACATAGGATTATATTCCATGAAAAAGTTTGCAGTAATGTTTGTCATGGCAATGCTTTTGCCACTAACAGCCTGCGCTCAAGAGCCGGCGTCTAAATGGAAAGAAGGTACTCACTATACTGTGCTTGATAAAGAAGCTACAGATAAGCCAGTAATTACAGAGTATTTCTCATTTTGGTGCCCTCACTGCTTCCAGTTCGAGCCAATCGTTGCACAGATTAAAGAAAAGAAAAGCGACGGTACTAAATTCAATAAAGTACACGTTAACTTTATGCGCTTCACTGGGCCTGAAGTTCAGGACGATGCGACTAAAGCCATGCTAATTGCCCGCGCGATGAAGCAAGAAGACGCAATGAATAAAGCAATCTTTAACTATATCCACAAGCAACGTGCATCTATCACAGGTTTGAAAGACCTTCGTAATATCTTCGTTGTGAACGGTGTAGATGGTGAAGAGTTTGATAAAATGGCTAAAAGCTTTGGCGTAAATAGCATGGTACGTAAGAATCAACAGCAAATTGATGAGTATCGTGAGCACTTAACTGGTGTGCCAAGCTTCATCATCAACGGTAAATATCAACCTACATTTACCGCTGACATGACCTTTGACGATATCGCAGATCTAATCGTGTGGTTATCTGAACAGAAATAATTTGGTTAATAATTTAGCCACTCATTATATTTTGAATAATTAAATGGGCGCTCAGGCGCCCATTTTTACGCCTTGGAGCATCCCAATGTATGCAGTAAGTGACTTTGCTGACTTTATCTGTGAACTTGACCAGCTAAAAGCAGTTAAGCGCCAGATCACCCTTCCCTGTGATAACTATCGACAGGAAAACTCCGCAGAGCACAGCTGGCATGTTGCATTAATGGCAAATATGCTAAGCGAATATGCGGCTAAACCTATAGATGTGACCCGCGTTATTCGCATGATCCTTATTCACGATATTGTGGAAATTGATGCTGGCGACATGTTTGCTTTCAATCATCAAACAGATCACGACGCACAAGCCGAGAAAGAAGGAGCTGCCGCTAAGCGCATTTTTGGTTTATTGCCGAGTCCACTTAGTAGTGAAATGCTCGATTTATGGCTTGAGTTTGAAGCAGCGGAAACCGCTGATGCAGAATTTGCAAAATCAATGGACCGCGTACTTCCCGTATTTCAAAATATGGAAGACAACGGAGGAAGCTGGAAGCGTCACGGTATTGCAAGGGAGAAAATTGAGAAGCGTAATGCTCACCTTAAATCATGCGCACCGGCTTTATGGGACTACGTTATGCAGCAGCTTGATGTGGCCGTTGAAAAAGGCTGGCTAAGTCAGTAACGACTCAGCCAGACCTGTAGTATTAATTACAACATGACGTTGTAATAGTGGGTTGCAATTAGAAGCGTGTACCAATCCACATCCAGAAGCGATTGGTATCCACCTTTATATCTCCCGCATCGTAAGTACCGTACTTAATGCCAAAATTGTACTTACCTGCAAACTTCTTCGTATACTGTACATTAATTTCGCTGCCTAAGTCGTCAGCACCGTTACTGCTGTCGTCAGCGCTGAAATCGTGGTAAGCCAAAAGCCATTTACCACCGGCTAAACCACCAGACAATGAAAACTTAAGATCTTTTAAGCCCTGTTCAGGCGTGCCCAAAAACTGATCAGTCCAACCGTTGAATTTGTGCAGCGTGGCAAGCGGCGTTGCAAATCCGTACAATCCATCGTCTGAGCCCAATATTTCGTAATCGACCTTAGCCGTCACGCCAGAGAGCGTGGCTGCGACGTACGCATTCAAATAAGAGGCGTCAAAGTCGCTGGCCGTTTCGCCCGCGCCAGCTTCGCTTGATTGCGTAGCAAGCTCACCACCGTAAGCCCAATTCACGCTCTCACCTTTCATCTTTCCATCGTAGCTCACGCCATACGTGTCCAATGCGTTATTCGTGTCGTTGTCCACCTCTAAGAGGTAAGCGTAAGCCACAAACTTGCCAATTTTAGATGTATAAGTAGCATGAAGAATATGATCTTTTGAGTCTAAATCTGCCGCCTCAGCAAAAATGCGGTTGCGTTTGTAAAGATAGCTATAGAACAGCTCTAAATTGTCTGTCGCCGCATATTTAGCGCTTACGGCATCAAAGGTCTGGCGGTCTTGTCGCCAGCCAACGTGGCCAACAAATCGATGGTCATCCAACGTAATTACTTGTCGCCCTACTCTGGCGGTAAAGTTATCTGCCTTATACTGAATAAAAGCTTGATCAACTTCGGTAGTTTCAGGGTCGGCAATGACCGAATACTCACCTACGTTAAAGCCAGTAGGCCCCACAGTAAACTCATCTTGCCCAAGTACAATACGACTGTCTTCAACCTCAGCGGTAAATGAGAAACCATTAACGCTACCCGAACTAAACCCTAAAC
>Ga0066382_10000612_pt1 | contig 11991 bp, 7 predicted proteins | sample Knorr_S23_td_NAD_FD_71218 | JGI IMG/M metagenome (GOLD analysis project Ga0066382, IMG submission 71218) | Marine microbial communities from Southern Atlantic Ocean transect - Knorr_S23_td_NADW_ad_2500m_LV_B | ecosystem: Environmental > Aquatic > Marine > Oceanic | place: Southern Atlantic ocean... | reverse complement strand
TGTGAAGCAGATAATAGGTATTTAAGTTTTGTAATCAACTAAAAAAAAATAAGAAAATATATTTTTGTTATCTAATTCTTTTTCTTGGGGAGAAGGCTTGTTTTGCTTCTTTTTTTTCTATTAATGCCATTATTTCTTTATCTTTAGTTAAGGCTTGTTTTTTGTAAGCATTTATTTTGCTACCTGTGCCAGCTGGTATTAATCTGCCAACAATTACATTTTCTTTCAAACCTAGCAATTTATCAGTTTTATTATTAACAGCAGCCTCTGTTAAAACGCGAGTAGTTTCTTGAAATGAAGCAGCAGAAATAAAGGATTTTGTTTGAAGAGCTGCTTTTGTTATACCCATAAGCACAACTTTTCCTTGAGCAAGTTTTTTTTTATTTTTTTCAAGTTTTTTATTTGTTTCTTCAAATACATCTTTAAAAACAGTTTCTCCAGGAAGGAATGTTGAATCTCCCGAATCTACAATACTGATTTTTTTTAACATTTGTCTAACTATTACTTCTATATGTTTGTCATTTAAATTTACGCCTTGAAGTCGATAAACTTCTTGCACTTCATTGACCATATAATTAGCAAATTCTTTTTTTCCTAGAACTTCCAATATATCATGCGGGGTTGGTTGTCCATCAACAATTAAATCACCTTTATTAATAACATCGCCTTCGTTTACATTAATGTGTTTCCCTTTAGGAACAAAATAAATCTTTTCTTTTTGATCTTTATCAACAGGCTCGATGATAATTGCTCTTTTTGCTTTATAGTCTTTTCCCCATTTAACAACACCATCAATGGCGCATAATAATCCATGGTCTTTTGGCTTTCTTGCTTCAAATAATTCTGCAACTCTAGGTAAACCGCCGGTTATATCTTTTGATTTTGAGGATTCTCTTGGAATTCTTGCCAAGATAGTTCCTGCTGATATTTTGTTTGCCTTAGTAACGCTTAAAACTGCATCTATGGGAAGGAGATGTCTAGCTTCACTGCCTTTTGAAAATTTTAATACTTTTCCTTTTTGATCAACAAGTTTAATTTGTGGCTTTAAATCTTTACTTTTTGGATTTACTTTCCAATCAATAATAGATCTATGAGAAATTCCAGTAGATGAATCTATAGATTCTCTTGATGAAAAACCATCAACAATATCTTCATATTCAACAATACCTGCGATTTCTGAGATTATAGGTATTGTATAAGGATCCCAAGAAGCAATTAAATCATTTGATTTAACTTTTTTGCCATCTTCAACATATAATTTTGCACCATAAGGAACATTGTTGCTATATTTTTCTTTGTTAGTTTTGATATCCAAGAAAGAAATTTGGCAATTTCTTGACATGATTATTAATTGCCCTTCGCCATTTTTTACAGTTTTTTTATTTATAATTTTTATTTTTGCATTGTAATTAGAAGTTATATTTGATTGTACTACTGCTTGTGAAACTGCTCCACCAATATGAAATGTTCTCATTGTTAATTGTGTTCCTGGTTCGCCAATGGATTGTGCTGCTATTATACCAACAGCCTCACCTAAATTGACAATTGTTCCTCTCGCTAAATCTCTTCCATAACATTTTTGACATATGCCATTTATTGTTTCGCACAGTAAAGGTGATCTAATTTTCAGACTTTCAATATTTGCATCATGAATTTCTTGAACTCTTTTTTCGTCAATTAAATCTCCTGAAGATAAAATTTTTGTTTTTGTTTTTTTTTCCTTTTGAACAAATAAATCTTCAGCAACTGTTCTTCCTAAAATTCTTTCCCCAAGTGATGCTACTACTTGTCCGTTTGTAATCACTGCGGAAACATCTATGTGCCTTTTAGTTTTACAATCTTCCTCAATTACAACAACGTCCTGAGCTGAATCAACAAGACGTCTTGTCAAATACCCTGAGTTAGCTGTTTTTAATGCAGTATCCGCCAACCCTTTTCTTGCTCCGTGTGTTGAGTTAAAATATTCTAAAACTGTCAAACCTTCTTTGAAGTTGGATGTAATAGGTGTTTCAATTATTTCACCTGTTGGTTTTGCCATTAATCCCCTCATGCCAGCAAGTTGTTTTAATTGTGCTGCGGATCCTCTTGCACCAGAATCTGCCATCATAAATACTGAATTTATTTCTCTAGTATTTTGAGTTTTTTCAAGTTCATGAGTCATTGCTTCAGCAACTGCTTCCGTACAATGTGACCAAGTATCAACAGTCTTATTATATTTTTCTTTTTTTGTAATTACTCCTTCCATGTATTGTTGTTCATATTTCTTTACATCATTTTCTGCTTCATTAACATATTTTTGTTTTTCTTTCGGTATAATTAAATCATCCTTACCAAATGATATACCAGCTCTACATGCATTCTCAAAACCTATTACCATTATTCTATCAGCAAATTTTACAGTCTCAGTTTGCCCGCAATGTCTATAGATAGTATCCATAGCATTGCTAACTTCTTTTTTAGATAAAACTTTATTAATTAAACCAAAATCAATTTTTGGATGTTTAGGTAAGATTTCAGAAATCAACATTCTACCTGGAGTTGTTTCAACAATTTTAGTTTGAATTTTATCCTTTTCAATTAACTGTTCAAATCTACATTTAATTTTTGAATGCAAAGATACTTTTTTTTCTAAGAGGGCATGTTCAATTTCAGCAATATCAATAAATGCCATTCCTTCTCCTGGTTCACCATCTATCATTAATGTCATATAATATAAACCCAAAACCATATCTTGTGATGGTACAATAATTGGTTTTCCGCTTGATGGGCTAAGTATATTATTTGTAGACATCATTAAAACTCTTGCTTCTATCTGTGCTTCCAAAGATAAAGGAATATGAACAGCCATTTGGTCACCATCAAAATCAGCATTAAAAGCAGTACAGACTAATGGATGTAACTGAATTGCTTTTCCTTCAATTAATACTGGTTCAAAAGCTTGTATGCCCAATCGATGTAGAGTCGGTGCTCTATTTAACAATACAGGATGTTCTTTAATTACTTCTTCTAAAATATCCCATACTTCAGGCTTTTCTTTTTCGACTAATTTTTTTGCTGATTTTATAGTATTCGATAGACCATATTGTTCTAATTTTGAGTATATAAAAGGCTTAAAAAGTTCTATTGCCATTTTTTTTGGAATGCCACACTGATGCAGTTTTAAATATGGTCCTGATACAATTACTGATCTTCCAGAATAGTCTACTCTTTTGCCAAGTAAATTTTGTCTAAATCTACCTTGTTTACCTTTTAACATTTCAGATAATGATTTAAGTGGTCTTTTATTTGAACCTAAAATAGCTCTTCCTCTTCTTCCATTATCAAACAAAGCGTCGACTGATTCTTGTAGCATTCTTTTTTCATTTTTAATGATAATGTCTGGAGCGCTAAGTTCTAATAACCTTCTTAATCTATTATTTCTGTTTAAAACCCTTCTATATAAGTCATTTAAATCCGAAGTGGCAAATCTTCCACCATCCAAAGGAACCAATGGTCTTAATTCTGGTGGAATTACAGGCAAAACATCTAAAATCATCCATTCTGGTTTTATCTTTGATTTATTAAATGCATTTAATAATTGTAAACGTTTAACTAATTTAATTTTTGTTATCTCAGATTTTGTGTCATTAAGATTTTTTTGGACTAATTTAATTTCTTTATCAATATTTAAACTTTTTAGTAATTTTTTTATAATTTCAGCACCAATACCTACTTCAAATTTATTTTCGCCATGTTTTTCTATTAATTCTTGGTACTGTTCTTCAGTTATCAGTTGTTTATGTTTCAGATCTGTTAATCCTGGCTCAATTACAATATATTCTTCAAAATATAAAACTTTTTCTAAAGATTTAAGAGTTATATCCAAAATCGCTCCAATTCTACTTGGTAAAGATTTAAAAAGCCAAATATGTGCTACTGGTGAAGCCAAATCTATATGAGCCATTCTTTCTCTTCTCACTCTAGACAAAGTAATTTCTGTTCCACATTTCTCACAAATGATACCTTTATATTTCATGCCTTTATATTTGCCGCAAACACATTCATAATCTTTAACAGGTCCGAACACTCTCGCACAAAACAAACCATCTTTTTCTGGTTTGAATGTTCTGTAATTAATAGTTTCAGGTTTTTTTATTTCTCCAAATGACCAAGATCTGATTTTATCTGGACTTGCTAAAGAGATGCCTATGCTATTAAAATCTGCTACTTCGCTTGAAGATCTTTTTTGAGGGGTAAAAAATTTTTTTATTTCATTCATTTTTATTTACCTCGGTTGTTGTCTTTAATTGAACATCTAATGCAAGTGATTTAAGCTCTTTAACAAGTACATTAAACGACTCAGGTACACCAGACTGAAATTCTGTATCACCTCTTACTATTGCTTCATAAACTTTTGTTCTTCCAGCAACATCATCAGACTTGACAGTTAACATCTCTTGTAATGTATAAGAAGCACCATATGCTTGAAGTGCCCATACTTCCATTTCTCCAAATCGCTGTCCACCAAATTGTGCTTTTCCCCCTAGAGGTTGTTGAGTAACTAGACTATATGGGCCTATTGATCTTGCATGAAGTTTTTCATCGGCAAGATGATGTAATTTAAGCATATAAATGTATCCAACTGTTATCTTTCTATCAAAATATTCTCCTGTTCTTCCATCAATCATTTTGACTTGACCTGTATTGTCTAAACCCGCTTCGTTAAGAAAATCCACAATATCATTCTCTTTTGCTCCATCAAAAACTGGAGTAGCGATAGAAATGCCATCTGAAATTTCATATTTCAAATCATCTAATTCACGAGAGTTATTGTTGTCTAGCAATTTCTTAGTCAAATCATCTCCATATATCATTTGTAATTTTTCATATAACTCTTTTTTTTGATTATTTTTTTTATAATCGTCAATTAATTTTCCAATTTTTTTTCCTAAACCTACACATGCCCAACCTAAATGAGTTTCTAAAATTTGCCCAACATTCATTCTCGAAGGAACTCCTAGAGGATTTAATAATATATCGACATGTGTTCCATCCTCAATATATGGCATATCTTCTATTGGTACAATTTTTGAAATTACTCCTTTATTCCCATGACGGCCTGCCATTTTATCCCCTGGTTGCAGTTTTCTCTTAACTGCAACAAAGATTTTTACCATTTTCATAACACCTGGTGGTAATTCATCACCTTTTTGTAATTTTTCTACTTTGTTTTGAAATCTTTCTTCCAAACTTTTTAAGTTTACATCAAAATTTTTAGTTAAATATGAAACTGAAATCTGGGTCTCTTTATCTTTTATTACTATATTTTTCAAATCTGATAAATTTAAATTCTCTAATATTTCAGCAGTTAATTTTTGGCCTGATTTAATTTTCTTTGCTCCTTTCGATACAATATGATTAATTATTTTTTGTTTTATTAAAGTTGCAAATGAATTTTCTAGAATTAATCTTTCATCGTCTCTATCTTTTGCTAAAGATTCAATTTCTGCTCTTTCTATAGCTAAAGATCTCTCATCTTTCTCAATGCCTCTCCTATTAAAAACTCTAACCTCAATAACAGTCCCTGAATCCCCAGGAGGTACTCTTAGCGATGAATCGCGAACATCGGTTGATTTTTCTCCAAATATAGCACGCAAAAGTTTTTCCTCAGGAGAAATAGTTGAATGACTTTTTGGTGTAACTTTACCTACTAAAATATCACCTGCTTTAACTTCAGCGCCAATATAAATTATACCAGCTTCATCAAGATTTTTTAAAGCTTCATCTCCAGTATTAGGTATGTCTCTAGTAATATCTTCTTGACCTAATTTCGTATCTCTTGCCACAACTTCATACTCTTCAATGTGAACAGAAGTAAAAGTATCATCAGTAACTACACTTTCCGACATTATTATTGAATCTTCAAAGTTGTATCCTTGCCATGGCATAAAAGCTACAAGTATGTTTTTACCTAAAGCAAGTTCTCCTTTAGAAGTAGCAGGCCCATCAGCAATAATTTCACCTGATTTTATTGTATCTCCTTTTCTAACTAATGGAATTTGATTTATACATGTACTTTGATTTGATCTTTGAAATTTTTTAAGATTATATATATCAACTGCAGATTCATTTTGTAACGGGTCTGATGCGCTTATAACAATTCTACTAGCATCAACTGAATCTACAATGCCGCTCCTTCCAGCAACAATTGTAACACCAGAATCTTTTCCAACAGCAGCCTCCATACCAGTGCCAACAAATGGTGCTGATGGTTTAAGTAATGGCACTGCTTGTCTCATCATATTCGAACCCATTAATGCTCTGTTTGCATCATCATTTTCCAAAAAAGGTATTAATGAACTGGCAACTGAAACTAGTTGTTTCGGGGATACATCCATAAAATCAATTTGTGAAGGAAGTGCCATCAAAAAATCACCACCTTTTCTAGAACTTACTAATTTATCAATAATTTTTCCATTATCATCAATTTTAGTATTGGCTTGAGCTATGGTATATTCTTGTTCATCATCTGCTGATAAAAAAACTACTTCCTCAGTAACTTTTTCATTCACTACTTTTCTATATGGACTTTCAATTAGGCCATATTCATTTATTTTTGAATAGGTAGCAAGTGAATTAATTAATCCTATATTTGGACCTTCTGGTGTCTCAACCGGACAAATTCTTCCATAGTGTGTAGGATGGACATCTCTGACTTCAAATCCAGCTCTTTCTCTAGTAAGACCACCAGGCCCCAAAGCTGAAATCCTTCTTTTATGTGTAATTTCAGATAGTGGGTTGGTTTGATCCATAAACTGAGATAGTTGCGATGTTCCAAAAAATTCTCTTAATATGGCCACTGCCGGTTTAGAATTTATTAGATCTTGAGGTGTCGCTGTAAAGATATCCACGGAATGCATTCTTTCTTTAATTGCACGTTCCATTCTAACAAGGCCAATTCTATATTGATTCTCAATCAGTTCACCAACTGATCTAACACGCCTATTTCCTAAATGATCAATGTCATCTTTTTTACCTTTTTGATCATGTAATTGTAATAATTTTTTTACTATTTTTAAAATATCTTCAGATGTAATAACATTAACTTCTTCATCGATGTTTAATTCCTTTCTATTATTTAATTTATATCGACCAACTTTTGATAAATCGTATCTTTCAGAATTAAAGAAAAGATTATTGAAAAGATTTTCAGCAGCTTCGACTGTTGGTGGTTCTCCTGGTCTAAGGTTCTTATATATGTCAACGAGAGCCTCTTCTCTATTCATATTTAAATCAGCAAAAATTGTATTTCTTAATGCTGCGCCAACATTAACATGATCAATATCAAGTATCTCAATATTTGTGATATTATTTTCTTGTATTAATTTAAAAACTTTTTCTTCTATTTCATCGCCACCTTCAAAGAAAATTTTTCCTGTTTTTGTATTAATTATGTCTTTTGCAAAATATTTACCAATAAGATTTTTATCATGGAAAAAAATTTCCTTTAAACCTTTTTTTTCTAATTCTTCAGCTTCATTGAAAGAAATTTTTGATCCTGTTTTTTTAATAACAGACTTATTTTTTGCATCAATCAAGCCATTAGTTAACGTAATGTTATCAAATTTAGTTTTGTCAAAAGTAGCAACCCAACCATCATTGTCACGAGATAACTTTGTAGTTTTATAAAAATATTCTAATATGTCTTCAGGAAACATTCCCGAATTATCCTTTTTTTTCTCATTCGCATCTTTATTGGAAAGAGCCATCAAGAAAGTGGTTGCTAATATTTTTTTTTTACGATCAATACGAACATATAGCAATTCTTTTACATCAAACTCAAAGTCTATCCAAGAACCTCTCATTGGTATTATTCTTGCTGAATATAGTAATTTACCTGATACATGACTCTTTCCATTATCGTGATCAAAGAAAACACCAGGCGCTCTATGCATTTGTGAAACTACAACTCTTTCAACACCATTAACTACAAATGTTCCTCTATCAGTCATTAATGGCATGTCTCCTAAATAAACTTCATCATCTACAGAATCTCTAAATGTTTTTTTTTCAGCATCCTCTTCATCGACTTCGTAACGGATTAGTCTTAATGTCACTTTTAAACCTGACGCATAAGTAAATCCTCTTTGCTTACATTCGTCAATATCATACTTTGGTTTTTCAAGTTCATATTTAATAAATTCCAATACAGCTTTACCAGAGTAATCATGAATCGGAAAAATTTCTTTTAAAACTTTTTGAAGACCAAAATCTATTCTTTTATTTGCATCTGTATTACTTTGAAGAAACTGTTCGTATGATTTTCTTTGAACTTGGATAAGGTTTGGCATATCAAGGATTTCTTTGATATGGCCAAAACTTTTTCTATACCGATTTCTAGCAGTTAAATTAGTATCCATATTATCTGCAATATGCAGTTACGAGGCTTTAGAAGCTTATAAAAAATTATTTAAATTCTACTTTGGCACCAACCGCTTCCAGTTTTTTCTTTATTTCCTCAGCTTCTTCCTTTTTAACCTCTTCTTTTAGAGGTTGTGGCGCACTTTCTACTAAATCTTTTGCTTCCTTTAAACCTAATTCTGTAATTGCCCTTACTTCTTTAATTACGTCAATTTTTTTATCTCCAGCAGCAACAAGTTCTATGTTCACAATTCCTCCTTCGTCGGCTGCCGCTTCAGATTCATCAGCAGCGACTGGTGGTGCTGCAACGACTGGGGCATTTGCTTCTACACCCCATTTTTCTTCCAATAATTTACTTAATTCTGCAGCTTCCTTAACTGATAATTTTGACAAATCTTTAACAATTTTATTTAAAGTATCGCTAGACATATTCTTATCACAATCAAATTAACAATATTTTATTTTTTTTCAACATTAAATTTTTAAAATTTATAAATTAATTTTTTTCTGTTTCAGGTTTAATACCAGATTTATCTTCATTATTGGGTTTATTATCGGTTTTTTTTTCTGATACCCCATCAGAAGTTGATTGTTTAACTAATAGATTTTCGCTATCCTTATTGTTTGTAATATCCAATTTTGAATATTCGTTAAATACTCTTGTTAATTTTGTAGCAGCAAATTTTAAAGCAAAAGCGATATTTTTTGCAGGAGTTTGTATTAATGCAATTAATTTAGCTCTAATTTCATCAAGAGAAGGTAATGTTGCTATTTCCAAAACATCTTTTTGTTCAAGAAATTTATTTCCCATTAAACCACCTAAAATGATCAATTTATTGTGTTCTTTAGAAAAATTTACAGCAATTTTTGCTGCTGAAATTTCATCTTTTGAATATGCAATTGCCGTAGGTCCGTCAAATAAAGCTTTTAGGTCTTTATTGTTATTTTCTTTTAAAACTAATTGCATTAAAGAATTTTTTACTATTTGAAAACTCCCGTCTGATTCTCTAAGCTGCAATCTTAATTCATCGGTTTCTGATGTTTTTAAACCACTGTAATGAGTAATTACTAAAAGACCTATATCAGTAAGATTTTCTTTTATTTTTTTTACTAATTCTTTTTTTTGATTTTTATCCATAAAGCCACCCTAATGTAGGAAATTAAGTTTTTTTTAAAAAAACACCTACAATCTTCGAAATAGTTTAATTTTAAAAAATAATTAAAAAAATATATAAATCAACAAAATTATTACTTTAAAGAGTAATTTTTATACTTGGACCCATTGAAGGACTTAAAAAGATTTTATTTATAAATTTACCTTTTATTGCATCTGGCTTTGATTTATTAATAGCATCTAATAAAACTTTTATATTTGATACTAAATTTTCATCACTAAAACTCATTTTTCCAACGCCTGCGTGAACAATTCCTCCTTTTTCTGATCTAAACTGAACTTGTCCTTCTTTTATATCTTTAATTGCCTTACTTACATCTTCAACAACTGTTCCAGTTTTTGGATTTGGCATAATACCAAGTGGTCCTAATTTTTCTCCTAAAGTACCTAAGTTTTTCATCATCTCAGGAGTTGAAATAGCAATATCAAATTTAATTTTTCCTTCTTTAACCTTCTTTATTAAATCATCACTTCCTACTACATCCGCACCGGCTTTTTTAGCTTCATCTATTTTATCTCCTGATGCAAAAACTCCTATTTTAATTTTCTTACCAGTTCCATGCGGTAGCTTAGAATAGCCCCTACACAAACCTTCCCCTTTACTTTTTTCTTTATTTAAAACAACAGCGACATCTAAAGTTTCATCAAATTTTGTTTTATTTATATCTTTAAGTTTTTTAATTGCATCAGATAATGTAGATGGTTTGGTATCAAACACAGTTTTTTTGTTTTTTTGATGTCTTTTACTATTTTTTTTCATTATCATCTGTTTTTGTTAATTGTTCTTCACTACCAGAGCTATCAGATTCCTTTTCTTCTGATTTATCCTCTATAGGTTTTGGTTTAATTAACAATTGTTTTTTTAAAACTTCATCCACTTTAATATTTCCACTATCAACAACTTCAAATCCCATTGAACGGGCTGTACCTTCAATTATTTTCGATGCTTGTTCAATGGTATGTGCATTAAGATCGTCCATTTTTTTTTCTGCAATCTCAGCAATTTTTGATTTAGGAATTTGGCAGATAATTTCTCTTCCCGGATTTCTACTAGATTTTGTTAAATTAGCAATCTCCTTTAAAAAATAAGAAGCTGGCGGTTTCTTTGTTTTGATTTCAAATGTTTTATCTTTATAGATTGTTACTACACATGGAATGACCATACCTGGTTTTTCTTTCTTGGTTTTTTCATTAAAAGTTTTACAAAATTCCATTATATTTAAACCTCTTTGACCTAATGCTGGACCAACTGGAGGAGCTGGGTTTGCTTGTCCTGCTGGAATTTGTAGTTTTAAATAACTGTCTATTGTTTTTGCCATAATTAATTGTGTACAAATATACTATATTTTTTCTACTTCTGTATATTCTAATTCTACTGGAGTAGATCGTCCAAATATTGAAACTGAAATTTTTAATTTCCCTTTTTCTTCATCAACTTCTTCAACTAAACCATTAAAAGAAGCAAAAGGGCCATCACAAACTTTGACTTGTTCGCCAACTTCATAAATAATGGCTGGTGTTATATATTCAATGCTATCGTCTCCTCTTTTTAACATTTTCATTGCTTCCATATCTGATAGTGGTACAGGCCTATGATCATTTCCAACAAAACCAGAAACTTTATTTGATTTTTTTACAAGCTGCCATGTTTCATTGTTCATATTCATCTTTACTAACATATATCCAGGAAAGAATTTCTTTTCTGTATTAATTTTTTTTCCTTTTTTAATTTCAATAACTTCACGTGTTGGTATTTCGAATTCCTCAAAAAAATGGGATAAAGATTTTTTTTTTGCAGCTTCTTTTATGTTTTCAACTGCTTTATCTTCAAAACCTGAATGAGCTTGAACAACGTACCATTTGGTGTCTGTTGTTTCTTTATCTTCTTTTTCTTCTTCTTTAACCTCTTCCTTGTTATCATTGTTTTGATTTTTAACTGTTTCAGTTTCTACTTGATTGTTTTCGTTTATTTCTTGAGTTTCTTTTTTTTCTTCTTCATTTTTAACTTCTTCTTGCTTCAAACCATTTTGTTCTATAGTAGTTTCAGTTTCTACTTGATTGTTTTCGTTTATTTCTTGAGTTTCTTCTTTTTCTTCTTCATTTTTAGCTTCTTCTTGCTTCAAGTCATTTTCTTTAACAGTAGTCTCAGTTTCTTTTTTATTATCATTATTATTCTTGTCATCAATCATTTGATTTCTCTAAAAAATAACTTTTATTAAAGATGAAAATATCCAATCAATTAATAAAAAAAAAATTGCAGCTAAAAAAACCATAAAAAGAATTGAAATTGTTGTCATCACCGTGTCTTTCCTAGTTGCCCAAGTGACTTTTGAAACTTCTGATTTTACTTCTCTAACAAATTCAATAACTTTTTTCATTAAAAATATCTTCCAATGTTTGGCAGGAGTGGAGGGACT
>Ga0066382_10000601_pt1 | contig 12085 bp, 10 predicted proteins | sample Knorr_S23_td_NAD_FD_71218 | JGI IMG/M metagenome (GOLD analysis project Ga0066382, IMG submission 71218) | Marine microbial communities from Southern Atlantic Ocean transect - Knorr_S23_td_NADW_ad_2500m_LV_B | ecosystem: Environmental > Aquatic > Marine > Oceanic | place: Southern Atlantic... | reverse complement strand
AGCTACAATATTTTTATCTTTTTTAGCCTCATTAATTAAACTATTTGCATATACTTTTGTATATGATGGAGCTTTCGAAACTGATTTTTGTTGTTCTCCTGTAGCAACGTTAAATTTGTTTACACCATGGTATTTATCATCAGATTTTTCCGCTGGTTTATAACCTTTTCCTTTTTTTGTAACACAGTGAATTAATATCGGCCCATCTTTATATTTTTTTGCATTTTCTAAAACAGGGACAAGATGATTTAGATTGTGTCCATCAACAGGGCCTATATAAAAAAAACCTAGTTCTTCAAATAATGTTCCTCCTGTAACTATTCCTCTTGCAAACTCTTCAGCTTTTTTTGCAGCTGTTCCTATTCTTTTTGGAAATGATTTGGCTAATTTCCCTCCAATATGTTTAAAGGATTGATATGTACCTGAAGATATAATTCTTGATAAATAATTGCTAAGTGCCCCGACAGGTGGTGCGATTGACATATCATTATCGTTTAATATAACTATCAACCTTGATTTTTCTGCACCAGCATTATTCATTGCTTCGTAAGCCATTCCACCGCTCATAGCACCATCGCCAACAACACAAATTACATTATTCTTTTTCTTTTGGAGATCTCTTGCAATTGCCATTCCTAAACCAGATGACATTCCAGTTGATGCATGTGCTGCGCCAAAAGGATCATACTCACTTTCCGATCTTTTTGTAAAACCATAAAGACCATTCTTCTGTCTTAAAGTCCTAATTCTATCTCTTCTACCAGTTAATATTTTATGTGGGTAAGTTTGATGGCCAACATCCCATACCAGTCTATCTTTTGGTGTGTTAAAAACATAATGAATAGCAACTGTTAATTCAATAACACCTAACGAAGCACCTAAATGACCACCAGTTTCTGATACAGCGTCAATTGTTTCTGATCTTAACTCATTAGCTAAAGTGATTAGTTTGTTCTTTGGTAATTTCCTAAGATCTGAAGGAAAATGTATTTTATCTAAAATTTTTTTCTTTTGTCCCATTTAAATTAGATTTCCAATTGTATTACATTTATTTATTTCTTTCTACAATAAATCTTGCGACTTCTTTTAATATATCAGCTTTCTGATCAAATGATTTAAGATGTTTTATAGCCTGATTCGCTAACAGTTCTGCTTGCTCTTTTGCTCTTTCTTTTCCTAAAATAGAAACAAAATTCTGTTTTCCAGCTTTTTGATCTTTTTTCACTGCTTTACCAAGACTTTTTTCTTTTCCAATAACATCTAACAAATCATCTTTGATTTGAAATGCCAAACCAATATCATGCGCGTAAGCTTGTAAAGCAAATCTATCTTTTTTTTCCGCTCTACCTAGAATAGCTCCTGAAATACAAGCAAAAGATATTAACGCTCCTGTTTTTAATCTTTGTATTCGAGTTATTACTCCGATATTTAAATTTTTATTTTCAGCTTCAAGATCCATCATTTGCCCTCCAACCATACCTAATGCGCCTGCTGCCTTTGATAATTCTGAAATTAATTCACATCTAATTTTTGCATCGCTATGTGTCAAAGTATCAGACAATATTTCAAAAGACAAAGTTAGTAATGAATCACCAGTTAAAATAGCTATTGCTTCGTTAAATTTTTTATGTGTTGTTGGTTTGCCTCTTCTTAAATCATCATCATCCATAGATGGTAGATCATCATGCACAATTGAATATGCATGTACCATTTCTATAGCAGCCGCTACTCGTAATGCTCTTTCTTTTTCTACACTAAATAATTCTGAACTTTTTAAAACTAAAAAAGGTCTTAATCTTTTTCCTGATGACAAAATAGAATAATCGATAGCATCAAAAAGTTTTTTTTCCAAACCTTTACCATTTGGGATAAAAGATTTAAGGAGTTTATTGATCTCAAATTGTGCAGTCTCTAATTCATTTTCTAAATTTATCAGTTTTGTTCCCCACTATCTTCTGTTGCACGAGAAATAAATTTGTGATTTAAAGTTTTAACTTGATCTATTTTTTTTTTTGCTTCCTCTAATTTTTTTTCACAATGTTCTTTTAAAGCAATACCTCTCTCATATTCTGTAACAGCTTGATCTAATTTTGGACTTCCCTCTTCAAAATCATTAGTAATTTTTTCTAGTTCTTCTAAGGCTTTTTCAAAAGACATTTTCTTAATATCTAAAAATTCTTTTTTTATTATCATAAAATTAATCCCTCTACATGTGCTAAAGAGCTTTTTGACAAAGCTTCAATATTATATCCTCCTTCTAAACATGAAACTAATCTCTTTTTACAATATTTATCTGCAAAACTTTTTAATTTCTTGGTAATCCAAAAAAAATCTTCTTCTATTAATTTAAAGTCAGCTAAAGGATCGTCTTTATGTCCATCAAATCCAGCTGAGATAAAAATTATGTCTGGAGAAAATTTTTTTAAATTAGGAATAATTATATCCTCATATGACTTTTTAAATAATAGTCCATTTGTTCCACCGGGTAAAGGGACATTGGTGATATTATTATTAATTCCTGTCTCATCTTTAAAACCTGTTCCTGGAAAAATCCCTTCTTGATGAGTTGAGGCGTAAAACATATCAGGATCGCTCCAAAACTTTTTTTGAGTTCCATTTCCATGATGTACATCAAAATCTATTACTGCACATTTTTTTAATTTATATTTTAATTTTGCATAATATGACGCTATAGCCACATTATTAAATAAACAAAAACCCATTGCTCTATTTGGTTCAGCGTGGTGGCCTGGTGGTCTGACTGGACAAAATGCGTTATTAAATTTTTGTGTACACACTAAATCAACTGCTTTACATACTGACCCAACAGCTCTCAAAGCAGATTTTAAACTATTTGGACTTAATATAGTATCTGCGTCTATATTAAAAAAATCCTTTTTTGGAAGATTCTTTATAATATTTTTAACATAATCTTCTGAATGAACTAAATTAATATGCTTTAAATTAATATTTGGTCCTTCTATCCATTGTATTTTTGGTGATCTAAAATTTTTAAGTATTTTAAAAATACTTAAAAGCCTGTCTTTACTTTCGGGATGATTTATACCGGTATCATGTAGGAGACAATCTTTATGTGTTACAATAACAGTAGACATAGAAAATTCAATTTATGTTTATAATACTTTTATTAAAATATTAATTCTAAATCTTAATATGAAAAAATTATTTTTTTTTATTATTCTTCTATTGTGTAATTTGCAATGGTATATTTTAAATGCTAAGGCAGCCCCACAAAATCCTATAGTTGTAGTAGAAAAAGTAAGAAAAGAATATATAAGTGATTCATTTTTAATCGTAGGAAGAGTGGCAGCTTTAGAATCTGACACAGTATCTGTAAAAACTTTTGGACCAGTTGAAGAGGTCTATGCGAAGGTTGGTGACCAAATAAATAAAGGAGATATACTTTTAAAAATTGAAACTGATGAATTACTAGAAGATAAAGTTAATAAGGAAGGAGAGTTATCTGAAAGTTTAGCAAGATTAGAACTTGAGGAAAAAAAATTAGAAAGGTTAAAAGCTTTAATGCAATCACCATCGTTTAAAATGGCAGAATATGAAGATCAAATAAATATAGTTAAGGCAGCTGAAGGTAATTTAATAAAAATTACATCTCAATACAACAAAGCAAAAATTGCATATGATGATGCTAAATTCAAAGCACCGTATTCAGGAGTAATATCAAAAAGGCTAGTAACAAAAGGTAAATATGTGAATATAGGTGATCCAGTTTTTGAAATTATTAATAAAGAAAAATACGAATTAGAAGCCAATGTGCCTTTAGACAAAATGGAATATTTAGATAGAAAAAAGAATATTGAAATAATTTTATCTGATAATCAAATTTTGCAAACTTCAATTAAGTCTTTTATCCCAAAAGAAAATCCAGATACAAGAACTGTATTAGTTAGATTACAACCTCTTTTCGATATAAAAAAAGCAAATTTAATAATCAATCAAAATATAAATTTAAAAATGTATTTAAAATCAAAAAATAAAGTAAAAACAATAAATAAAGATGCTATTTTAATAAAAGATAATAAGTACGTTGTCTACTTGATAGAAAATAATATCGCAAAAATAAAACCAATTATTACAGGAAAATCGTACAAAAATTATATTGAAATAATAGATGGTCTAAAAGTTGGGGATGTTGTTGTGACTAGAGGAAATGAAAGACTTACACCAAATCAAAAAGTGCAAATTGAAGGAAAATAAAAATTGGATATTATAAAATTTTGTTTAAAAAAACCTATAATTGTATATGCGTTTATTATTTTAATACTGTTCTCTGGTATTCTATCTTTATTTAAAATTCCCGTACAACTAACACCCGATGTTAGAAGCCCAGTAATAGAAATAACAACTAATTGGTCAGGCGGTTCTCCGAATGAAATAGAAAGAGAAATAGTCATTAAACAAGAAGATGTCCTAAGAAAAGTCAAGGGTATTAAACGTATAAGAAGCAATGCTTATGACAAAAAATCTGAGATCAAATTAGAGTTTGAACAAGGGGAAAATTATCAAAAAGCTCTCCTTATGACATCTAACGCACTTGATCGTGTTAGAGGTTATCCTGAAGAAATTATGAAACCTAATCTAGAAACTTCAGGAAGTGAAGATAATCCTATTGCTTGGATAATACTTAGACCATTAAAGAACAATTCGACTCCAATGTATAAATATGGTGATTTAGTTGAGAATTTAATTAAGACAGAATTTGAGAAAATTCCAGGTGTTTCAAGATCAAATATTTTTGGTGCGAGTAAAACTGAAATGCAAGTACAAATTGATCCTCAAAGGCTAGCGCTTTACAAAATTACTATTCCTGAAATTGTTGATAGCTTAAAATCGTCAAATATTGCTGTTTCAGCTGGTAATGTTGAAGAAGGTAAAAGAAAATATCTTGTTAGGACAGAAGGTGAGTTAAATAGCCCAGAAAAAATAAAAAAAGTTGTTGTAAAAATTATTAAAGATCAACAAACACAATTTTCATCTAAAGTTTTTATTTCCGATATTGCGAATGTAACTTACGAAAGTAAAGAACCAGTATCTTATATTAGATCGCTAGGAAAAGAAGCGCTTGCAATCAATATTGTTCGAGACGTTGGGGCAAATGTATTAGAAACTATGAAAGAAATAAAAACAACAATAATTAAATTAAATATCATTCTAAAAAAATCTAATTTAGAATTAAAACAAGTTTATGATGAAACAGTTTACATAAATTCGTCAATTGATTTAGTCCAACAAAATATTTTTTTTGGTGGAATTCTAGCATCTTTTATTCTTTTACTTTTTTTAAATTCTGTTCGTGTCACAGCAGTAATTATTGCAACCATCCCTTTGGCAATTATTGGTACTTTGGTGTTTATGACTATGCTTGGAAAATCAATTAATGTTATAAGTTTAGCAGGATTAGCTTTTGCCGTCGGCATGGTTATTGATGCATCTATTGTTGTTTTAGAAAATATTTTTAGACATAAAGAATTAGGTAAAAATGATTATGATGCCTCGTACATTGGAACAAAAGAAGTTTGGCAAGCTGTCTTTTTATCATCATTAACAACAGTTTTGGTCTTTATCCCACTATTAATATTAAAAGTAGAAGCGGGACAATTGTTTAGAGATATTTCTATTGCTATATGTTGTGCTATAACCTTATCATTGATTTTAGCAGTTACATTAATTCCTGTTATTTCTAATAAGTTCAAACTTTTACAAAAAAGTGATGGTAAAAAAATTTGGAAATTTCAAACTCCAAATTTTTTAAAAAAAATTGCTTTAAAATTTTTATATAACTTTTACAAGTACTTAGCATGGGTACTGCAAAGTAGAAAAAGAGCATTTTTTTCAGTCTCAGGAATAATCTTAGTTACTTTAATTGGAATTATACTTTTAACACCAAAATTAGAATATTTACCGGAAGGAAATAAAAATTTAGTTTTTGGAGTATTAATTCCACCACCCGGATATAACTTAAAAGCAACTAGTGATATTGCAAAAAAAATTGAATCTAAAATTAAACCTTATTTTGTTTTAAAAGAAGGAGGAGAAGAAAATAAAAATGATTACCCTAGAATAAGTAACTTTTTTTTCGTATCAACATCAACAAGAATTTTTATTGGAGCTTCTACCAAAGATCCTAACAAAGTAAAAAAAATTATACCTTTAATGGAAAAAGCAGCATTTCAAGAAGCTGGAACTCTGGGTTTTATCAATCAACCTTCAATTTTTGGACGAACAGCTGGAGGTAGTAGAAAAATAGATATAAATATTAGTGGTTCTGATCTTAACAGTATTCTGGAAATTGCTAAAAAAGCATTTTTTATAACTAACAATGTATTTTCTAAAATTGGGCGTCCACAAATCAGGCCTAAACCAGGTCTTGAGCTTGGCGCTCCAGAACTTCGTTTTATACCAAATATGGAAAAATTAGCAGAAAATGGAATTTCAGTAAGAGAATTTGCAGAAAGTCTGGACGCGTTCAATGACGGTTTGTGGATAGACGAAATTGTTGCTGACGGAAAAAACATGGACCTCAAAATAATTGGAAAAAAAAATGAAATGAATTTCACACAAGAAATAGGAAACATCCCTATAGTGTCAAAATCAGGAATAACTATACCTTTATCTTCTTTAGCAAATAGTCAAATAACTAATAGCGCAATTTCAATAAGACATATTGATTTTAAAAGAACAGTAACATTGGAAATTAGACCACCTGAAAAAATACCACTAGAAGTAGCTATTAAAATTTTAGACAATTCTGTCATTAAGGAACTTAGTGAAGAAGCTTCGTTAAAAGGTGTTTCTTTAAATCTATCTGGAACAGCAGATAAGCTAACACAAACATGGAATGCTATGGCACTTTCAATTTTTATGGCTTTATTAATTGTTTTTTTAAGTTTATCTATCTTATTAAATAGTTTTAAATTGCCATTAATAATAATGATAGCTGTGCCTCTAGCAACGGCAGGTGGTTTTGTGGGGTTGAAAATCTTGAACATCTTTACATACCAAGCCTTAGATATGTTAACTCTACTTGGCTTCTTGATTTTAATTGGAATAGTTGTAAACAATTCCATTTTACTGGTTCTTCAAACAATTGATTTAAAAAAAAATAAAAATATATCCAATATTGATGCAATTTTTGAATCTGCCAAAATTCGTATCAGACCAATTTTCATGTCAACATTGACAAGTATATTTGGAATGTTTCCTTTGATATTATTTCCTGGACCAGGATCTGAATTATATAAAGGACTTGGTTCTGTTGTTATTGGGGGATTATTTTTCTCAGCAATTCTAACTTTGCTTATTGTGCCACCTTTAATGACTATAACATTAAAAAAAGAATAAAGATTAAATTCCCTTACATATAAGAATAGTAAATACTCCTTTTTTTTTTTTAAAATCTTGAAACAAACAATTTGTAATTTTACAAAAAGCTTTAAAATCTTGAATAGATTTAGGGTCTGTAGTTAAAACTTCTAAGATATCTCCTGTATTTAATTTTTTTATAATCTTTTGTGCCCTTAAAACTGGAATAGGACACCTTAACCCTTTCACATCTAACAATATTTTTTTTTTCATATATGTAAAAATGTAATTAAAAAACTTGAATTAATCCATCTTTTAAGAAAGAATCGTAAAATAAAAGAAAAATGTTAGTAAGAGATATATTAAATAAAAAAGGAAATAAAGTGTTCACTTCTTCGCCAGATACACTTATTGGTGAAATTGCAAATACTTTAGTAAAAGAAAATATAGGAGCAATAGTAATAATTGAAAAAGACATTGTAGTCGGAATTTTATCTGAGAGAGATATAGTAAGAGGATTTACAGAAAAAAAATCTGTACGAAGTACAAAAGCTAAGGAATTAATGACAAAAAACGTTATTACATGTAATACAAAAAACACAACTGAAGAATTGCTAGAATTAATGGTAAAAAAACATTTTAGACATATACCAGTTGTACAAAATAATAAGCTTATAGGGGTTGTTAGTATTGGTGATTTGGTTAAAGACAGAACAAAAAGATTAAAAAAAGAAATAGATCAACTCAAATCTTATGTGACAAAATCATACTAAAATGTAAAAAATATTAAGAAATATATTTTTTGTAATAGGTTATATATTTATTTAATGATTACTATTGATAATAATAATTAAAATAATAATTTATATATTGTTTAATTAACTAATCCTATGAAAGTTGTTTTTTATATATTTTGTATTTTTTTTTCACTAATTTTTAGCACTAACAAAGCAGTCGCAAAAGAGAATGAAATTACAATAGGTTTATTAAAGTTTGGAACTGTTAACTGGGAAATAGACATAATAAAAACAAATAAATTAGATGAAAAAAATAACATAAATATTAAAACTAAATTTTTTGCTAACAAGAATTCAGCAGCTACTGCCCTTCAAGGAAATGCAGTAGATATGATTGTTACTGATTGGGTCTGGGTTTCGAGACAAAGATCAGAAAATAGAAAATATGTTTTTTATCCACATTCAATGTCAATCGGCGGAATAATAGTTCCACATGATTCAGAAATAATTAACATAGATGATCTAAAGGAAAAAAGGTTAGGAATAGCAGGAAGCTCTATTGATAAAAGTTGGTTGTTATTTAGAGCGTATTTAAAAAAAAGAACTGGCATAGACGGAAAAAAATTTGTTAAACCAATTTTTGCAGCCCCACCTTTATTAAATAAATTAATTATAAATAATGAAGTTGATGCTGTATTAAATTATTGGCATTACAAAGCCAGACTCCAAAGCACAGGTTTTAGAGAATTAATTTCAGTTGAGGATATTTTAAAAAATCTCGGAATTGAAACAAAAATACCTTCGTATGGATGGGTATTTAATGAAAAATTTGCAGAAGAAAATATGCTCACAATTAATAATTTTTTTAACGCTTCAAAAGAAGCTAAGAAAATAATGATGATTTCAGATACAGAATGGGAGAGAATTTATCCTTTAACCCGAGCTGAGGATAGGACCACACTTATATATTTAAGAGATACATACCGTAAAGGAATTCCTGTAAAATTCAGCCTTCAAGAAATACAAGAAACGAAAAAAGTATTTAAAATTTTATCAGATTTTGGCGGAAGAGATCTAGTAGGAAAAAGTAATGAACTCTCACCAGGTACTTTTTGGAAACAATAAATAAAAAAAAAAAATGTTTACTCGAGAAAATTTTCTAAATAATGAAATAATAAGAAGATTGTTTTCAATTATAATATTAACCTTTATCTGGGGATTGGTTTCTTATTTCCTAGATAAAGATATACTTCCATCTCCTATTACAGTAGCTGAATCAATAAAATATCACTCTTCTCAAGAGTTATTTTTTCATATTTCAGTTACATTATTTAGAGTTGCTACATCTTTCTTTTTAGCAATGTTAATTGGTTCTGTTATAGGAATAGCGATGGGCAGAAAAAAAATATTAGATGATTATTTTGATGGATGGTTAATACTAGGCTTAAACATACCTGCCGTGGTTACTATCATTTTATGTTTTTTGTGGTTTGGTTTAAATGAAGCAGCGGCTATTCTTGCTGTCACAATAAATAAAATTCCTACTGTCACTGTAATTCTTAGAGAAGGAACGAAGGCTGTTGATGAAAAACTTGTAGATGTTGGAAAAATTTATAAATTGTCAAAATTTAAAATTATTAAAGAAATAATTTTACCTCAACTATATCCATATCTAGTTTCAGCTGCTAGATCCGGATTGGCTTTAATTTGGAAAATAGTTTTAGTTGTAGAATTGCTAGGGAGATCAAATGGTGTTGGTTTTAAAATATATGAGTTTTTTTCAATGTTCGATATAGCTTCAATACTTTCTTATACATTTGTTTTTGTTTTTTTTATTATGGCAATTGAGTGGTTTTTTATTAAACCACTAGAAAAGAGATTGACTAGTTGGAGATAAACAAAAAAAAAATGCTAATTCTTAATATAAATATAATAAAGAAAATATTTCCCTTAAAAGTTGGAAACGTTGAAAAAAAAAATGTAATTTTTAAAAATTTTGATCTTAAAATAAATACAGGTGAACTCATTTGTATCTTTGGACCATCTGGTTGTGGAAAGACCACATTGTTAAATTTAATTTCTAATTTAGATAATAACTTCAATGGGTTAATTAGTTATAATAATAAAAAAATAACAAAAGAAAAAATTGGTTATTTATTCCAATCTCCTAGATTATTTCCATGGTTAACTGCTAAAGAAAATATCGAGTTTCCTATAAAACAAGAAAAAAATAGTAAAAAAATTTCAAGTAATTTACTTCAAAAAATTGGATTAACAAAATTTGGAAATTCCTTTCCTAATAAATTATCCGGTGGAATGCAACGAAGAATTGCATTAGCAAGAGCATTTTCTACACAACCTAAAATCTTGCTTTTAGACGAACCATTTGTTTCACTGGATAATAAAATTGCAAATCAACTTAGAAAACTTCTAATAAACTTATGGAAGCAAAAAAAACCAACAATTATTTTTGTAACTCATGATTTAAACGAAGCAATTCAACTATCAGACAGAATTATTTTTTTATCAAACCTACCAGCAAAAATCTTGTTAGATTATAAAATCAAAATCAAAAGACCAAGGTCAAGTAATAGCGCCAAATTTCAATCATTAAAAAGGCTATTAAGCGCTTCAGTTAAACCATAATAAAAATCAACGATTCATAATGATTTTAATCTTGCAAAATATGCCCAAATCTGTGTTGCTAAATTGCAACATTCTTACTGAATTTTTTATATTTTAGTTATTTTTTTAATCTTAAAAAATGATTTAACTATTTGTTTCTACAGTATTTTATAAGAAACAAGCATTCTTTAGAAAATCAACAAAACCCACATTATTAAAGTTCTATATAAAATGTATTGCACTTTATTGCAAATCATTAATATTATGATTAATAATTTTATTAACTTTAATTTTTCTTTTAGGGAGGCTTAATATGATAGAAAAGAAAAAATTACTTACAGCAGCAGCTGGTGTTGCATTAGCAACGGGTATCACTGCTCCTGTGGACGCAAAAGTAACATTAATGGCAGACGAACCATCAGGTTGGTCGTTTTCTGTTGATGGTAACGTAAATGCATTTTACGTGTACTCTACTGGAAATGATCCTATGAAGGGTCAAGCAACCACTACTTATGGTGCAACAAGAATTTCCGCTAGTGATGTAGCACGTATACAAACTGGACTTTTACCATCAAAATTTGGTTTTGGTGTTTCAGGTCCGGCTTCTAATGGCGTAACTCTTAGAGGATATTTCGGACTTTATCCGCAAATCCAAAATGGTAACACTAAAACAGCACGTGGTGCGCAAGTAGATATGAGAGAAATCTATGCTGCAGCATCAGGTGATTTTGGTGAAATTCTTTTTGGAAGAACTCTAAGTTTATTCCAAAGAAATGCAATTGTGCAAGATATGACGCTATTTGGTGTCGGTGCAACTGGAAACAATGTCGGTAATGGTGGTACAACACTTGGCCGTATTGGTTTTGGATATGTTTATCCTGACTTTAATGCAGGAATAAGATATACATCTCCAGCCTTGGGCATGGCTTCAATAAGCGTAGGTATATTTGATCCATCTAGAATTAGATCAACAACTGGATCTGCTGCAGCTCTTGCTTCGTATAATCAAACAACAACACCTAGATTTGAAGCAGAACTTAACATTGACTTGAGTTCAATTAGTGCTGGTTCAAACTTTGTCGTTAGTGGTATTTATCAAGAAGCTGAAGGTGGAGCAGCAGCTGGTATCGTATCTGCTGGAGAAGTTGAAGCAGAAGGTATCCACTTTGGTGGTACTTTAGTCGCTGATGCATTTGCCCTAACAGCTCACTATTATAATGGTGAATGTTTAGGTAGTACTGTCCAACTTGACGTTGATGCAGTAGCAGCCGATGGAACATGTCGTGACCATGATGGTTTTTATGTTCAAGGAACATATAACTATGGTGCTGGTAAATTAGGTATCTCTTATGGAGAATCTAATGCAGAACAAGCTGGTGGCG
>Ga0066382_10000596_pt1 | contig 12148 bp, 7 predicted proteins | sample Knorr_S23_td_NAD_FD_71218 | JGI IMG/M metagenome (GOLD analysis project Ga0066382, IMG submission 71218) | Marine microbial communities from Southern Atlantic Ocean transect - Knorr_S23_td_NADW_ad_2500m_LV_B | ecosystem: Environmental > Aquatic > Marine > Oceanic | place: Southern Atlantic ocean... | reverse complement strand
ATTTAATAAATCTTTTTTTTCATTTGTTAAAGGTTTAATTTTTGCAAATGTTTTATTTAAATTATCTAGGATTTTAGATATTTTAGGTTCAATTTTTGATTCCATAAAGGAAATAGTAAAGTTTTCTTCATCTACTATCTCATTCCCACTTTTTTTTTCAAAACCTGATTTTTTTTTACTTTTTTCTTTTGTCTTAATTCCGTCTTCATTTTCTTCTTCATCATTTTCGTTTTCTTTTTCCCCTTTTATACTTTCATTAGTTTCTTCATTTAATGAAGCATCTTCAAAAGTTACAGGAATTTTCTTATTAATATATTTTCTGTAAAATTTTTCTAAATCAATAACATGTCTAAGATAGATTTCATCATCAGCAAGTTTTTTTTTTAAAATTGAGAAATATTCATAAACAAATGGAAACTCATAAATAGATTGTAAAATCTTATTTTTACCATCTTCAATCTTAATTGATAGCTCTACTTCCCCTTGTCTTGTTAACAAGTCAACCGAGCCCATTTCTTTAAGATACATTCTAACAGGATCACTTGTTCTTGCTTCTCCTTTAAGTAATTTTTTAGCAAGTCTTTTTTGTTTTTTTAATAAATTTGAATTTGCGTTATTAGGACCCCTGTTTCTTCTTTTTAGTAAAATACCTTTAATTTTTAAATGGTTTAGGATAATCTCAAAATCATCTGAATTAAGAACTTCTGGAGTAAAAAATCTTTTAATTTTTGTAAATGATATCTTCCCTACTTTTATTGTATCTTCAATAAGAGATTTAAACTGAGGTATATACTTATCTTTTCGTATTAATTCGTGAACAGATAGTTTTTTTTTAATGTTTGTATTTTTTTTATTAGTTTGTGTTTTTTTTTGTTCTTTAATCATTAAACCGTATACACTATATTAAAAAAATAAATTTTAAACCGTTTTTTTTTTGTATTTAGACTGTATTTCTTTAAATTTAATATAATTTTTCTCATCTAAATTCTTAAGCGCTAATTTAGCCTCTTGTTTACTGATATCTATATTTTTTTTACTTAAATACATATTAAAATATTCATTCCAACCTTTTAAAATCAAATCAATATTACTATTACTATTACTTTTTAAAAAAGGCGCATGAAGCAATATGGACTTGTTTATAATTTCTAAAACAATTCCTCTATACTCAGATTTAAGCAATGTGGCTCTAATGTTCAAGGTTTCAATTTCTTTTTTATTAAATAAGTTAACGATAGAATCTTTAAGATTATTAAATTTATTATAAATAAAGTTAATCGATTTAAATTTATCGCTAATTTTCTTAAGTAAAGCAGGATATAAAATAATAGTTCCTATAAGAACTCTCTCAGTAATTATATTTGTATTGATTATATTTTTACTTAAAAGATATTCTTTTTTTCCCTTATTTTGTATTTTTTTTCCTGAAAATTTGAATTCATGAAAAAATTTTTCTCTAAAAAAACTCTTATAATTCTTTTTTACTATAAAATTATTAATCAAATTTAATAATCTATTAATTTCTTCCTCTAACTCAGCTCTTTTTTCCGGAGTATTAAAAATTTTTCCATAAATTAAATTATTCCAAACAAAATCTATCAAAGATAATTTATTCTCGAATGACAGATTAAGATTTTTTAAATTGTTAGATAAAATTAAACTGTCTGGATCCTCTTTAGGAGGTAATTTAGAAAAATTTAAAGAATAACCTGGTTTTAAATATGGAAAAATCAATTCAGGTATTCTTTTTGATGCTTTTTGCCCTGCTTCATCTCCATCCATACATAATATTGGCTCTTTAGAAATACGCCAAGAATACATTATTTGCTTTACTGTTATAGCTGTACCCAACGGTGCTACAGTATTTTTAAATCCAGCATTATACATTGAAATAACATCGGTATAACCCTCAACTATATATAACTCATTTTTTTGCATAGGATTGTTTTTGCATTGCTGCCAACCAAACAAAAGATCTCCTTTTTTAAATATATCTGTTGAAGGAGAATTTATATACTTTCCAATTTGATTTTTAGATAAAGCTCTACCACCAAAACCAACTACATTAGAAAAATAATCATAAATTGGAAAAATTATGCGATTGTTAAATCTATCAAATTTTTCATTATTTTTACTTGAAACTATAATTAAACCAGAGTCTAAAATATCCTTTGATGAAAAATTTTTTGATTTTAAATAATTATAAAGTGTATCGTTTTTTTTTGGAGCATGCCCTAAACAAAAATTATTTATAATGGTTTCGTTAAAATTTCTTTTTTTAAAAATTTCTTGAAGATATTTATTAGTTCTTAATTCTCTTTTTAAATTATGATGAAACCAATTAGAAGATATTTTCAAAACCTCTCTCAAATTTTTTATTTTATTTTGAACTAAAATATCTTCTTTTTTATAAATACTTTCTTCAACTTTAATACCAGCATAACTCGCCAATTTTTTAACTGCTTCTTTAAAAGATAAGTTTTCTGTTTTCATTACAAAGTCAAAAACACTTCCATGTTCTCCAGTGCTAAAACAATGATAAAATCCTTTTTCATCTGATACCGTAAATGACGGTGTTTTTTCATTAGAAAATGGTGAAAGCCCTATGAACTCTTTTCCTCTTGAGGCTAATTTTATTTTCTTTGAAACAATATCTGAAACTTTTATTCTAGTTTTAATTTCATCAATTAATTGGCTACCAAATTTCATAAAGTAATTACCTTTTAACTGCTTAGAATGATTTTAACACAAGAGCCTGCATTAGCCATGTCTATTTGAGAAGAAGATTTATGTTTTTTTATTTCAGCCATAACTTTTCCCATATCTGACATATCCTTAGCATTCAATTTTTGTATTATTTCTTTACATATATCTTCAACAACATTCTTATCTAATTGTTTTGGCAAAAATTCTTGAATAATATCAATTTCTTCTTCTTCTTTATCCGCAAGTTCTAGCCTATTTCCCTTTTTATATAAATCAATACTTTCATTTCTCTGTTTAATCATATTTTTTAAAATACTAAACATTATTTCTTCTGAAATTTCTTTATTTTTATCTTCAGATCTAAGAGCTATTTCTTTATCTTTTATAGCAGCAAGTATAAGCCTTATAACGTTTGTTGATTCTTTGTTTTTAGTTTTAATGGCTGATACTAAATTGTCTGTTAGTTGTTTTTTTAACATTTTAAAAGAAAAATTTATTAAAAACTTTTTTTTACTGTATATCAACTTGATTCGTAAAAATAATTCACTGAAAACATTGATTCTTTTTTCTATATAATTATCTAAATTAAAGTAAATTTTTTAAAAAAAAGATTTGAATATTATTGTGAAATAAATAGATTGGTTACAGCTAAATAAAGGAGGTTAAAAACGCCGCCTAAAGAAAATTTTTTATTCAATAAAAAACCTAATGCAATACTAGCTTTAGCAAACAACGCTATTTTTTTCGGTAATGGAATTGGTTATGAAGGCCAAATAATTGGTGAGTTATGTTTTAATACTTCAATTCTTGGATATCAAGAAATATTAACTGATCCATCTTACTCAAATCAAATAATTACTTTTACATTTCCACATATTGGCAATGTAGGTGTAAATAAGTTTGATATCGAATCTAAAAAACCAGCTGCGAAAGGATTGGTTATTAGAGAAGCTATCTCGATTCAATCAAATTTTAGAGCAACTGATAGTTTTCAAAATTGGCTAAAAAAAAATAAATTAGTAGGAATTTCTGGTATTGATACAAGACAAATAACTCAGATGTTAAGGGAAAAGGGATCTGTTAATGCAATTATCGAATATAAAAAAAATGGAAAATTTAATTTCAAAGAAATTGCAAAAAAACTTAAGAAATGGAAAGGAATTGAGAATTGTGATTTAACTAGAGAAGTCACAAGATATAAAAATTGTTCATGGAATAAAACTGTTTGGTCAAAACTTAAAGGGTATGGTTATAACAACAAAAACAAATATCATATTGTGGCGATAGATTATGGAGTAAAAAACAATATATTAAGAAATCTTGCCTCTTTAGGTTGTAAAGTTACAGTTGTTCCAGCAACTGCCCAAGCTAATGACATTTTTAAATTAAAACCAAACGGTGTTTTTTTAAGTAATGGACCAGGAGATCCTAAAGCTACTGGAAAATTTACAATTCCAACTATAAAAGAAATTTTAAAAAAGAAAATTCCAACATTCGGCATTTGTTTAGGTCATCAAATCCTTGCTATTGCATTAGGTGGAAAAACAAAAAAAATGCATCACGGTCATAGAGGTGCAAATCATCCAGTTTTAGAAATTGAAACTGGAAAAGTAATAATTACTGTACAAAATCATGGATTTAAAGTTTTAAAAAGTTCATTGCCCAAAAATGTAAAAATTTCTTATAAATCACTTTTCGATGGATCAATAGAAGGTTTAGAATTATTAAACAACCCAGTTTTTTCTGTTCAATACCATCCCGAAGCATCTCCTGGGCCTCATGATCATCTTGGTTTATTTAAAAAATTTTATAATTTAGTAAAAGAAAATGCCTAAAAGAAAAGATTTAAAATCAATTTTTATAATAGGGGCAGGCCCAATTATAATAGGACAAGGTTGCGAATTTGATTACTCAGGTACTCAAGCATGTAAAGCTCTTAAAGAAGAAGGTTATAGAGTGATTTTGCTTAATTCAAACCCTGCTACAATTATGACAGATCCAGATGTTGCTGATTCCACTTATATAGAACCAATAACCACAGAAATTATAGAAAAAATTATAAAAAAAGAAAAACCTAATGCAATTTTACCTACAATGGGTGGTCAAACAGCATTAAATGCAGCATTAGAAATTGAAAAAAAAGGTATTCTTAAAAAATATAATATTGAATTAATAGGGGCATCGATAAATGCAATAAAAAAAGCTGAAAATAGAGAATTATTTAAAAAAACAATGTTGAAGTTAGGTTTAAGAACTCCAAAAAGTTTTATTGCAAAAAATATAAATAATGCGAAAAAAATTTTAAAAAAACTTACTTTACCTGTAATAGTTAGGCCATCTTTTACATTAGGAGGCCAAGGTGGAGGAGCAGCAAAAAACTTAAAAGAATTTAATAAAATTGTTTCCCAAGGTTTAGATTGTTCACCAATTAACGAAGTTTTAATTGAAGAGTCTGTTTTAGGTTGGAAGGAATATGAATTAGAAGTAGTAAGAGATAAAAATGATAATTGTATAGTTATATGTTCAATTGAAAATGTTGATCCAATGGGCGTACATACGGGTGATAGTGTTACTGTTGCACCAGCATTAACTCTTACAGATAAAGAATATCAAATTATGAGAAATGCTAGTTTCGCAATTTTAAGAGAAATAGGTGTAGATACAGGAGGATCAAATGTTCAATTCGCTATTAATCCTAAAAATGGTGAAATGGTAGTAATTGAAATGAATCCAAGAGTTTCTAGATCATCGGCTTTAGCTTCTAAAGCCACAGGATTTCCAATTGCAAAAGTGGCAGCTAAACTTGCAATAGGATTAACATTAGATGAAATAAAAAATGATATTACTAAAACTACACCTTGTTCTTTTGAGCCAACTATTGACTATGTAGTTACAAAAATTCCAAGGTTTACTTTTGAAAAATTCCCAGGAACTAAAAACATTTTAGGAACTTCGATGAAATCTGTTGGTGAAGTAATGGCAATTGGGAGAAATTTTTGTGAATCTTTTCAAAAAGCACTTAGATCATTAGATAAAGGTTATGATGGATTAATTAATGATAAAGAAACAAAAACAAATATAAATTTTCCTTCACCTTTAAGATTTTTTCAAATTGCTGAGGCTTTTAGAAAAAAAAAGAATATTAATTTAATTTATAAAAAAACAAGAATTGATAAATGGTTTTTAAGAGAAATTAAAAAAATTATTGACTATGAGAATTTAATTAAAAAAAAAGGAATACCAAAAAATAGAGATTTAATTCTTCATATTAAAAGTTTGGGTTTCTCAGATAAAAGATTAGCTTTTTTAACTCACAAAAATGAAAAAGAAATAAGAAAGCTAAGAAAAAGATTCGATGTAAAACCAGTTTATAAAAGAGTGGATACTTGTGCAGCAGAGTTTTCTTCTCTGACACCTTATATGTATTCAACTTATGAAAAAATTCCAAAAGGTATTGATAATTGTGAAGCTAAGCCAAGTAACAAAAATAAAGTAATTATTATCGGCGGGGGGCCAAATAGAATTGGGCAAGGTATAGAATTTGATTATTGTTGTGTACACGCTTCCTATGCATTAAGAAAAAAAAATATTGAAACAATAATGATTAATTGTAATCCAGAAACTGTTTCTACAGATTATGATACTTCTGACAGATTGTATTTTGAGCCTTTAACGCCTGAAGATGTAATTGAAATTATAAAAGTTGAAAAAAGAAAAGGAAAGCTTCTAGGTTTGATATTACAATTTGGCGGACAAACACCTTTAAATCTTGCTAAGCATTTAGTTAAAGAAGGGATAAAAATTTTAGGAACTTCTCTAAATTCTATAGATATAGCAGAAGATAGGAAAAGATTTAAAAAAATAATTAAAGATATAAAAATAAAACAACCTACAAATTTAACTGCAAATAATATTAATGAAGCAAAGAAATGTCTAAAAATCATTGGTCTTCCACTAATAATTAGACCTTCCTACGTTTTAGGTGGTAAGGCAATGGAAATCATTAATGAAAAAAAGGAGTATTTCAAATATGTTAAAAAAGCACTAAAAATAACAAAAAAATCACCATTGTTAATTGACTCTTACTTAAAATCAGCTGTTGAGGTAGATGTTGATGCCATTTCAGATGGAAAAAAAGTATATATAGCAGGTATAATGGAACATATAGAAGAAGCTGGCATTCATTCAGGTGACTCTGCTTGTGTAATACCTCCATATACTCTAAACAAAAATATAATTAAACAAATTGAGGAACAAACAATAAAACTAACAATAGCTTTAAAAGTAAAAGGAATAATAAATATTCAATTTGCAATTCAAGATAATGACATTTATATAATTGAAGCAAATCCTCGTGCTAGTAGAACAGTTCCTTTTGTTGCAAAAGCAACTGGAATTCCAATAGCAAAAATTGCCGCATTATTAATGTTAGGAAAAAAAATAAGTGACTTTAAATTAAAAAAAAATAAATTTAAACATATCGCTGTTAAAGAATCTGTTTTTCCTTTTTCTAAATTTGATGGATCCGATATTATTCTTGGACCAGAAATGAAATCTACAGGCGAAGCAATGGGGATGGATTTTAATTTTGGAAAAGCTTTTGCAAAATCTCAATTATCAGCGGGTGTTAATTTACCTTTAAAAGGTAATTTATTTGTATCAGTTAAGAATGATGACAAAATTTTTGTCTATAAGCATGTTAAGAGTTTAGAAAATCTTGGTTTTAAAATTTCTGCAACCAAAGGAACAGCAAATTTTTTAAAAGAAAAAAATATTAATTGTCTTTCAATAAAAAAAGTAAAAGAAGGAAAACCAAATATTGTAAATTTTATAAATGAAAAAAAAATTAATCTTATATTTAATACAACTGAAGGGGCCCAAGCAATAAAAGATAGTTTTACTTTAAGAAGATCCGCAATTAATAATAAAATTCCATATTACACTACTATGGCTGGCGCTAAAGCTGCTGTGGAAGCAATTAAAGAATTATCTAAAGGAAATTTAGAAATATATTCTTTGCAAAAATATTTTTTTAAAACAAAAATTAATAAGGTTGTAAAAAGTGTCTAAAAAAAATTGTTGGATACTATCAGATAATTTAATAGGGCATGAAAAACAGTCAATTTCTCTGGCAGAAAAATTAAATACTAATTATAAAATTATAAAAACAAAAAAATTAAATCTTATAGAAAGAAATTTATTAATTTTTTTTAATTTAAAAAAAACAAAATTTTTAAAAGCACCATTTCCAAAACTTATAATTTCTTGTGGAAAAAATACTGCTTATTATTCAAAATTAATAAAAAAGAAACTAAAAAAAAAAACTTTTTCTATTTTTATACAAAAACCTCCTATAAACATCAAAAACTTTGATGTGGTTATTACTCCTAAACATGATAATTGTAAAGGTTCAAATATAATTGAAACTCAAGGTGCTCTTACAAAAATAAATTTAAAATATATTAAAAATGTTAATAAAACAAAAAAACCTAGTATTTTAAAACAAAATTTTATTACTGTATTAATTGGTGGAAATAGCAGGCATCATAAAATAACAAATGCCATATTAAATCAAATGATCAGTAAGCTTAATTTAATTCAAAAACAAAATAAAATTAAAGTTTTTATTCTTTTTTCTAGAAGAACAAACAAAAATGATTTTTTATATTTAAAAAAAAATTTATTTAATAAAAATTTTATTTTTATTTTACCAAACTCAAAAAAAATTTCTTATTTAAACGCTATAAGCTTTGCAAAAGCAATCATTGTTACAAGTGATTCTGTATCTATGGTGACTGAGGCATGTAGTACTGGCAAACCTACATATATAATTGATATACCAACAAAATCAAAAAAATTTAGTTTATTTATAAAAAATATGATTGATTTAAAATTAGCTTATTATTTGAAAGACTCAATCTCTTTAAAAAATAAGAAGAAAGCATTAAATGATATTGATAAAGTAGTAAAAAAAATTAAAAAAAAAATAAATTTTAATTATGAAAACTTATAAAAGCGATACTATTATCATTGGATCTGGTTCTGCAGGATATACTGCTGCTATATATGCTGCTAGAGCGAACATGAATCCAATTTTAGTAAATGGCCAACAACCAGGTGGGCAAATGACTATTACAACAGATGTCGAAAATTATCCGGGTTTTAAAGATATTATTCAAGGACCATGGCTTATGGATCAAATGAAAGCACAGGCAGAAAGCGTAGGCACAAAAATTATTAATGACACAATTACAGAATGTAATTTCAAATCAAAACCATTTGAACTGATTGGAGGTAGCAAATCTATTTATCATGGAAAAACAATAATAATTGCAACTGGCGCTACTGCAAGATGGTTAGGTATTAAAAGTGAAGAAAAATTTAAAGGTTATGGTGTATCTGCATGTGCTACATGTGATGGTTTTTTTTTTAAAAACAAAATAGTTGCAGTTGTTGGTGGAGGGAATACTGCAGTCGAAGAAGCTTTATATTTAACGCTTCATGCTAAAAAAGTGCTTTTAATTCATAGAAGAGATAAATTAAGAGCAGAAAAAATTTTACAAGAAAGATTATTTAAAAATCCAAAAATTGAAGTTGTTTGGGATAGTGCTATTAAAGAAATTCTCGGTAATAAAAACCCAAAAAAAGTTACAGGTATTTCCATAGTTAATAAAAAAACAAATAAATTAAAATCAATTAATTTAGATGGAGTCTTTATTGCAATAGGACATATCCCAGCAACTAATATTTTTAAAAATAAAATAAAATTAGATAAAGATGGTTATATTTTAACAAAATCCGGAAGTACAAAAACAAATATACCAGGTGTATTTGCTGCAGGAGATGTAGCAGATAAAATATATAGACAAGCTGTTACTGCGGCAGGATTGGGATGTATGGCAGCTTTAGACGCAGAAAAGTATATAGCTGAATAATTTATTTTAATTTTTTACATGCAGAAATAATCTTTTTACAGCCTTCATCTATATTCTCATTTGATGTTGCAAAAGAAATTCTAAAAAAGTTTGAACAACCAAAGGCTTCTCCCGGTACTACTGCAACGCCTTCATCTAAAAAATAATCTGATAAATCGATATCGTTATTAATTTTAGTGCCATCTTTTTTTTTTTTTCCTATTAAATTATTACAACAAACGTAAACATAAAAAGATCCTTGTGGCAAAAAAACCTGAAGTTCAGAGAAATCTTGAAGTTTAGAAAAAATAATGTCCCTTCTTTCCTGAAATATTTTTTTATTTTTTTTTATAAATTCATTGCTGTTATTTAAAGCTTCGATTGCTGCTGCTTGAGATATTGAGGAAGTATGAGTAGTGCTTTGTGATTGAATTTTACTAATTTCTTTTATTAATTCTTTTGGCCCGGCACCATAGCCCAGTCTCCAACCAGTCATTGCATAAGCTTTTGAGACACCGTTTACAATAAATGTTCTTGATCTAAGTTTATTATCAATTTGTAAAATATTTTTAAATTTTAAATCATCAAATATAATATGTTCATATAAATCATCAGACATAACCCATACATGAGGATGTTTTAATAGTATTTTTGCAAGATTTTGTAATTCTAATTCACTGTAAAAAGCTCCTGTTGGGTTGGAAGGAGAATTTAAAATTACCCATTTTGTTCGATTTGTAATTTTATTTTCTAAATCTTGCGGATTAATTTTAAAATTATTTTCCAAAGAACAATCTAAGACTACTGGATTCCCTTCAACTAAAAGCGTGATATCAGGATAAGATACCCAAAAAGGAGAAGGAATAATAATTTCATCTCCTTTTTCAATAGTTGCTACTAAAGCATTATAAATAACCTGTTTACCACCACAGCCAACTGTAATTTCATCTGGTTCAAAAATTAAATCATTTTCTCTTTTAAATTTCTTTATTATCGCTTCATTTAATTCCTTTGTTCCATTGACAGGGGTATATTTTGTTTGGCCATCTTGTATAGCTTTGATAGCTGCTTTTTTTACATTATCAGGTGTATCAAAATCAGGTTCTCCTGCAGAAAAATCTATAATTTTTTTCCCTTCCTGCTTTAATTTTTTAGTTTTTGCAGTTATAGATATAGTGGGAGATGCTTGTATCCTAGACACTCTTTGCGAAAAGAAACCCATAACATTTACTATGTATTCTATAATAAATTTTAGAAAAAAAAGATAGTATTAATTTTAATTAAATTATTTAATTAATTTAGTAAAATTTTTTAAAAATAATGGAAAATTTAGAACAAAAAAAAAACAAATTTATTATCGAAAGTTCTTTTAAACCTTCAGGTGATCAGCCTGAAGCAATAAAAAAAATTGTTAATAATTTAAAAAAAAACCAACGAAACCAAACTTTATTAGGCGTAACAGGTTCTGGAAAGACTTTTACAATGGCTCATGTTATAAAAAAAATTCAAAAACCTACTCTAATTTTAGCACCAAATAAAACTCTTGCAGCACAATTATATTCTGAAATGAAATTAATCTTTCCTAAAAATGCAGTAGAGTATTTTGTATCATATTATGATTATTATCAACCTGAAGCATATGTACCAAAAACTGATACATATATAGAAAAAGAATCATCCATAAATGAACAAATTGATAGAATGCGTCATTCTGCTACTAGAGCTTTATTTGAAAGAAAGGATGTAATAATAGTTGCAAGTGTTTCTTGTATCTATGGAATAGGTTCGCCAGAAACATATTCAACAATGACTTTTTCTTTAAATAAAGGTGAAATAATTACAAGAAGTCACTTAATTACTAAACTCGTAGAATTACAATATATTAGAAATGACATTAATTTTTATAGAGGTACCTTTAGAGTAAGAGGTGATACTGTTGATATTTTTCCATCTCATTATGATGATTGTTCATGGAGTATATCTTTTTTTGGTGAAAAAATTGAAACAATTACTTCTGTAGATCCTTTAACTGGAAAAAAAAATGATGAGTTAAATTTTATTAAAATATTTCCAAACAGCCATTATGTAACTCCAAAACCAACTTTAGAAATAGCAATTAAAGATATAAAGATTGAATTAGAAGGAAGATTAAATTTTTTTAAAAAAGAAAAGAAATTTTTAGAGGCGGAAAGAATAGAGCAAAGAACTAATTTTGATATTGAAACAATTGAAGCAACAGGAAGTTGTTCTGGAATTGAAAATTATTCTAGATATCTTACGGGAAGAAAAAGTGGTGAGCCTCCTCCAACATTATTTGAATATCTTCCGGGCGATGCTTTAATATTTGTTGATGAAAGTCATGTATCAATTCCACAGCTTCATGGAATGTATAAAGGTGATCATTCAAGGAAATTAAATTTATCAGAATATGGTTTTAGATTACCATCTTGTTTAGATAATAGGCCTTTAAAATTTGAAGAATGGGAAAAAATGAGACCTAAAACAGTATTTGTATCTGCTACTCCTGG
>Ga0066382_10000590_pt1 | contig 12210 bp, 11 predicted proteins | sample Knorr_S23_td_NAD_FD_71218 | JGI IMG/M metagenome (GOLD analysis project Ga0066382, IMG submission 71218) | Marine microbial communities from Southern Atlantic Ocean transect - Knorr_S23_td_NADW_ad_2500m_LV_B | ecosystem: Environmental > Aquatic > Marine > Oceanic | place: Southern Atlantic... | reverse complement strand
AATGAGTACAATCTTTGGGTAAAAAAAACAAATGAAAATATAAAAAATATTCCTATTATTGATTTTTCAATGAATATAAAAAATGTACGGTATTTTCATGATTGGAAACACATAAATAAAGATGGTGTTCAATTATTTAATAAGATTTTATTTGATAATTTACTTTACAAAGATTTTCTTTAAGAGTAGGCGCTGGGGGGATCGAACCCCCGACACGCGGATTAAAAGTCCACTGCTCTACCAACTGAGCTAAGCGCCCAAAAAAATATTGTATTTAAAAAAAAAATTATAAACAATAATTCAAGTTTTTAAAATTATTTAAACTTTTTCTTTAATTCTATCTGTACTTCTGGAGGAACAAATTTTGACACATCTCCATTTAGTTTAGATACTTCTTTTACTAAATTTGACGAAATTAATTGATTGTTATCAGAAGCCATTAAAAAAATGGTTTCAATGCTAGAATTTAATTTAAAATTCATTCCAGTCATCTGAAATTCATATTCAAAATCTGATACAGCTCTTAAACCTCTAATAATTAGATTTGCTTTTTTTTTCTTTACAAAACTTACTAATAATCCATTAAATGATTCTACTGTAACATTATTAATATTTCTATTTTGCATAATTGTATTAATCATTTTTATTCTTTCATCTAAATTAAATAAATTTTTTTTATTATTATTATCAGAAATGCCAATTATTAGATTATCTATAAATTTTCTCGATCTTTCAATAATATCAATATGACCATTTGTTAGAGGATCAAAGCTACCTGGATAAATACCTAATTTCATTTTAAATTAATTGGTTTGTTCATCAGATAAATTCAAGTCTTTTATTAAAGCAACTGACAAAACCTTTTCACCTTCTCCAACCTTAAATAATGTTACACCTTGAGTTGTTCTTCCTGCTATCCTTATAGCTTTAATAGGAGATCTTATTAATTTACCTGAACCAGCAATTAACATAACATCATCTTTTTCTGCAACAGGAAAAGATGCTACAACTTTTCCTGTTTTCTTTTTTAATGCCATATTTGCTATTCCTTGGCCACCTCTTTTTGTTACTCTATATTCATAAGCAGAGGTTCTTTTTCCAAAACCATTATCGGTAACTGACAAAAGAAATTGTTCTATATTTTCCATTTCATGGTATTTATCTTCAGTTAGATTGGTATTAATTTTTAATTCATTAAAAGGTGAATTCCTTTTAATTTTTTTTATTTTTATAGCACTTGATATCCTTAAATAATCATCTCTTTCATCAATAGTAAATTTAGCATGTTTCAATATATACATAGATATAACTTCATTATCTTTTTTTATTCTTATACCTCTTACACCTACAGAATTTCTTCCACTAAACATTCTAATATCAGTAGCAGCAAATCTTATACACTTACCTTCTTTTGTAGATAAAAATATATCATCAGTATTTTCTCTGCATGTATGAACTCCGACTAATTTATCATTTGTTGCAAGTTTCATAGCAATTTTTCCACTCGATTGTATTTTAATAAAATCAGATAAAGCATTTCTTCTAACATTCCCATTGGATGTTGCAAAAATGATATTTAATTTTTCCCATATACTACTATCTTTTGGCAACGGTAAAACAGTTGTAATAATTTCATCTTTATCTAAAGGAAAAATCCCAATCATAGGTTTGCCTCTCGCATTAGGAGCAAATTCTGGTAATTTAAACACTTTCATTTGATATACTTTTCCTTTTGAAGAAAAAAATAATACTGGTGCTCTGGTATTAGCAATAAAAACTTGGTTTACAAAATCTTCTTCTCTCGTTGACATCCCCTTACGACCTTTACCACCTCTTTTTTGTGCTCTATATGTTTTAAGTGGAACTCGTTTAATATAACCTCTATGTGTTACAGTTATAACCATATCTTCTGCTGCAATTAAATCCTCATCTTCAATATCGACTGCTTCAGTGCCAATATTGGTACGTCTAGGGTCAGAAAAATTTTCTTGTATTTCTTTAAGTTCATTTTTTACTATTTCGATCAATGTTTCTTTTTTTTTAAGAATATTTAAAAACTCATTTATTTTTTTTCCTAATTCTTTTGCCTCTTCAACAATTTTCTCTCTTTCTAAACCAGTTAATTTTTGAAGCCTAAGATCTAAAATTGCATCACATTGTTCAGCAGATAAATTATATTTGCCAGACTTCAACAATTTATATCTTGGATCATCAACCGCTTTAATAAATACAACTAAATCCTTAGCAGACCAAATTTGTTGTAAAAGTAATTTTTTTGCTTCATCAGGATTTTTAGATCTTTTAATTAATTTAATTACTAGATCTAAATTGTTTACTGCAATCATTAAACCAGTTAAAACATGAACTTTTTCTCTAGCCTTTTTTAATTCAAATATTGTTCTTTTTTTTACTACTTCTTCTCGAAAAGCAATAAAGATGCTAATTATTTTTTTTAAGTCCATAACTTCAGGACTTGTGCCATCTACAAGAGCAAGCATATTAACTCCAAAACTAGTTCTTAATGGTGTATGTTTATATAAATTAGCTAATGCAATCTCTGGGTTACAACCCTTTTTAATATCAAGCACAACTCTTACACCATGGCGATTAGATTCATCACGAATATCTACTATATCATTAACAATTTTATCTTTTGATACCTCAGCAATTCTTTGTACAAGTTTGGATTTATTAACTGCGTATGGTATTTCTGAAATAACTATAGATTTCTTTTTATCTTGTTTCCTTTCTTCAATATTAGTTTTAGCTTCAACGACTATAGAACCTCTACCTGTTTTAAAAGCAGATAAAATTCCATCTTTGCCTTTAATTGTGCCACCTGTTGGAAAATCTGGTCCTTTAACATATGTTGCTAACTCCTCGATAGAAATATCTTTATTATCTATATATGCAAGACACCCATCTATCACTTCTTTTAAATTATGAGGAGGAATATTAGTTGCCATTCCAACGGCAATACCGCTTGCACCATTAACTAATAAATTAGGAATTTTAGATGGTAAAACGGATGGTTCTAAAGTTGATCCGTCATAATTTTCTTGAAAATCTACTGTTTCTTTATCAAGATCATTTAATAATTGTCCTGAGACTTTTTCTAATCTTGCTTCTGTATAACGCATGGCTGCTGGTGGATCTCCATCCATTGAACCAAAATTTCCTTGTCCATCTATCAATGGCAGTCTTAAAGAAAATTCTTGGGCCATTCTTACCATAGAATCATAAATTGCTGTATCACCATGTGGATGATATTTACCCATTACATCTCCAACTATTCTTGCTGATTTATGATAAGATTTGTTCCAATGGTACCCAGTTTGATCCATAGAATATAAAATTCTTCGATGAACAGGTTTTAAACCATCTCTCGCATCTGGTAACGCCCTACTTACTATTACACTCATTGCGTAAGAAAGATAGGATGTCTCCATTTCATTTTTTAAAGAATGATTTATTTCATTTTTAAAATTTCCATTATTTCCTCCACTGTTAATTGGAGGTATATTGGTTTTTTTAGAACCATCACCCCCAGATTTTGATTTGTCTATTATATCGGTCAATTTTAGAAGCTCCTTAACTTAAGTTTTTTAGAACGGTATTTCGTCATCAAGTTCATCAGACGAATCAGTTTTTTTCTCTTCTTCATTTACTTCAGGCGTTTTTTTTTGATTTGAGTCTTTGCTTTCTGACAAATCAGTTTTTTTCTCTTCTTCATTTACTTCAGGCGTTTTTTTTTGATTTGAGTCTTTACTTTCTTCTGAAAAATTTCCATTACTACCTTTAGTACCAATCATATCAATTCTTCCGCCATAGCCTTGAATAATAACTTCAGTAGTATATTTCTCAGTTCCTGAATCATCTGTCCATTTTCTTGTTTGCAATGACCCTTCAATATATAGCTTGGAACCTTTTTTTACATAATTTTCAACAACGTCAACCAAGCCTTCATTAAAAACAACTACTCTGTGCCACTCTGTTTTCTCTTTTTTTTCTCCTGTTTCTTTATCTTTCCAGCTATTTGAGGTTGCGATAGAAAAAGTACATACTTTTTTTCCATTTTGCATAGTTCTAACATCTGGGTCTCTTCCTAAGTTACCAAGTAATATTACTTTATTTACAGAACCTGCCATAAGAAATTAAAATAGTTTGCTTATTAAATAATAAAATAAATAATTCAATAATAATTGTTAAATTAAGATTAGTCTAATAAAACTTATGGACAAAATTAAAATTATAGGAGCAAGAGAACACAATTTAAACAGTGTAGATTTAGAAATACCAAAAAATAAACTAGTTGTAATAACAGGTGTTTCAGGGTCAGGCAAATCATCTCTTGCTTTTGACACTGTTTATGCAGAAGGACAGAGAAGGTATGTTGAAAGTTTATCTGCTTATGCAAGACAATTTTTAGAAATAATGCAAAAACCAGATGTGGATTCAATTGAAGGATTGTCACCAGCGATATCTATTGAACAAAAAACAACTTCAAAGAATCCTCGATCAACAGTCGGAACAATTACTGAAATTCATGATTATATGAGATTGCTTTTTGCTAGAATAGGAATCCCATATTCCCCAACCACAGGAAAACCAATAGAATCTCAAAGCGTTTCTCAAATTGTAGATAATATTATGAAAAAAAAAATTGGGGAAAAATATCTTCTTCTTGCGCCTTTGGTTAGAGGAAGAAAAGGAGAATATAAAAAAGAAATATCGGAAATGATAAAAAAAGGATTTCAAAGATTTAAAATAGATAAAAAAATATACCTATATGACGAATTGCCTGAACTTGACAAAAAATTTAAACACAACATAGATGTTGTTGTTGATAGAATTAAAATAAATAATGATATTAAAAATCAATTAACTGATAGCGTTGAAATTGCTTTGAGTATATCAGATGGAATAATTCATTTTGAAAATTATGATACAAAAAAAATAGAAATTTACTCAACGAAATTTGCGTGTCCTATATCAGGTTTTGCAATAGAAGAAATTGAACCTAGATTATTCTCTTTTAATAATCCTTTTGGTGCATGCTCTGATTGTAACGGATTAGGTTATAAATCATACTTTGATCCAGAAATGATTGTTCCTAATCCAAAATTAAGTCTAGCAGAAGGAGCAATTGAACCATGGAATAAAACATCAAATGATTTTTACAGACAAACCCTTCAGTCGCTATCTGACCATTTTTCTTTTGATATGGAAATTCCTTTTGAAGATTTGGATGAAAAAATTAAAAAAATACTACTTTATGGATATAAAGACAAAAAAATTAATTTTCATTATCATTCATTTAGAGGCACGTACCCAATAGAAAAAACTTTTGAAGGGGTTATTCCAAATTTAGAAAAAAGATGGTTTAAAACTGAAAATGAACATTATAGAGACGAAGTATCAAAATATTTAAAATATGATACATGTGAATCATGTAATGGTTATAGATTAAAATCAGAAGCTCTGTGTGTTAAAATTGATAAATTGCATATTGGTCAAATAAGTGATTACACAATAGAACAAGCTTCAACATGGTTTGTCAAATTAGAAAAAAAATTAAATGAAAAACAATCTGAAATTGCTAGACGAATTCTAAAAGAAATAAAAGAAAGATTTGAGTTTTTAAATAATGTTGGATTAAATTATCTGACATTGTCAAGAAATTCACGAACATTATCAGGTGGCGAGGGTCAAAGAATAAGACTGGCTTCACAAATTGGATCGGGATTAACAGGAGTATTATATGTTCTTGATGAACCATCAATAGGTTTGCATCAAAGAGATAATAAAAGATTATTAGGTACTTTAAATAAATTAAAAAAACTTGGTAATACAGTTATAGTTGTTGAACATGATGAAGAAGCCATTCGATCCGCAGATTATATTATTGATGTAGGGCCTGGCGCTGGTATTTATGGAGGCAAAATTGTAGCAAATGGAACATTAGAAGAAATTTTAAGATGTCCTGAATCAATAACATCACAATATCTTAACCGTTATAGATCCATACCAATACCAAATGAGAGAAGAGAGGGTAAGAAAAATCAATTTTTAATAATGAAAGGTGTTAATACTAATAATTTGAAAAATGTTAATTTAAAAATTCCATTGGGAATGTTTATTGCGGTAACCGGTGTATCGGGAAGTGGTAAATCGAGTTTAATAAATGAGTCTTTATTAAAAGCAGTGGGAAAAAAATTAAATTATCATGTACAAAAACCTGAAAAATACGAATCTTTAGAAGGTTATGAATATCTTGATAAAATTGTAGAAATTAACCAAGCTCCTATAGGTAGAACACCGAGATCGAATCCCGCAACTTATACTGGAGCCTTTACACCAATACGAGACTGGTTTGCAAATCTTCCAGAATCAAAAGCAAGAGGTTATAAAGTTGGGAGATTTTCATTTAATGTTAAAGGTGGAAGATGTGAAACATGTGAAGGTGGTGGTGTTATTAAAATTGAAATGCATTTTTTACCAGATGTTTTTGTTCAATGTGATTCCTGTAAAGGAAAAAGATATAACAGAGATACTCTTGAAATTAAATTTAAAGGAAAAAATATTACAGATATATTAGATATGACGGTCGACGAAGGATTAGATTTTTTTAAAGCTATTCCTAATATTAAAAATAAATTTGCAACACTTAAAAGAGTTGGTTTGGGTTATATAAAAATTGGTCAATCTGCTACAACTTTATCAGGAGGTGAAGCGCAAAGAATAAAATTAGCAAAAGAACTCTCAAAAAGATCTACAGGGCAAACGCTGTACATGCTTGATGAGCCAACAACTGGACTTCATTTTGAAGATGTAAAAAAATTATTAGAAGTTTTGCATGAATTTGTTGATAAAGGTAACACTATAATTGTTATTGAACACAATTTAGAAGTGATTAAAACAGCAGATTATATTATAGATTTAGGTCCTGAAGGTGGGGATAAAGGAGGAAAAATAGTTGCCGAAGGACCACCTGAAATGCTTGTCATAAAATATAAAAATAGCTATACAAGTCAATTTTTACATGAAATATTGAGAATTGATGATAAAAGAAAAAGAAAGTCTTTACAATAATAGTTTTTTTTTTAAGAATTATTTCTAGGAGTTTAAAAATTATGGGCAATCCACTTGAATCATTACCAAAAACAATTGTAATTGGAATTTTGTTAACAATAGTGATGGTTTCATTAATAAATTATATCTATTAAAATAATGGATTTTTTTGAACCAACATATTTATCTTTTTTTTCTCGTTGGCTCCATGTGTTGAGTGGCGTAATGTGGATAGGTTTGCTTTGGTATTTTAATTTTGTTCAAATCCCTTCAATGTCAAAAATTCCAGATAATGAAAAACCAGCTATTAGTAAAGTAATTGCTCCTGCTGCATTATTTTGGTTTCGATGGGCTGCACTAGCAACAATTATTACTGGATTAACCACTGCTCATTTAAATGGATATTTATATGATGCATTAGCCCTTGGTATTCTAGAAACAGGATCCCAAAAATCTACAGTTATTGGAATTGGAATGTGGTTAGGAATAATTATGGCATATAATGTTTGGATGATTATTTGGCCAAATCAAAAAATTGCTTTGGGAATAGTTAACGCTAATCCTGACGATAAACCAGCAGCTGGAAGAAAAGCAATGTTATTTTCAAGAACAAATACAGCGCTATCAATACCAATGCTTTATGCTATGGTTTCAGCTCAAAATTTATATTAATCTTTTATAGGAAATAGCAAGGCTCCAACTGATCTTTTCTCGAATAATAAAATATTAATTGTCCTACATGCTGCGCCTGTATTCATGACTTTTATTAATGAACTTTTACATTTAAAAATATTTCTTTTTTTTAAATTGTAACCTAAAACAAGGAATTCCAATTTATAACTTTTTACAATTTTTTCCAAATCTTTTTTTTTAAGATTATTTAATCTTAAATTTTTTTTAATTGTAATTTTATTAGGTAAAATCAATATTGGACTTTTATAAATTTTACCAGAAACAATAAATTTATTATCTCCATATCCATCTAGACTAATTTTATTTTTATTAATTAAAGAATTAATGTCCATTTCTACTTTATCTCTTTCTTTGATCAACATTTAAAATTAATAAAGCAGGAGAAGCGATGTAAAGTGATGAATAGGTTCCAATAATAACGCCCCATATCAAAGCAATTATAAAACCAGATATAACATTACCGCCAAAAATAAATAATGCTAATAATGCTAATAAAGTTGTTAAACTTGTCATCAAAGTTCGTGATAGTGTCCTATTTAATGATAAATTAATTATCTCTTCAAATGGAGCTTCTTTATATTTTCTTAATGTCTCTCTAATTCTATCATATATTACAACAGTATCGTTGATCGAGTATCCGGCTATAGTTAAAACAGCGGCAACTGTAGCTAAATTGAATTCAAATTGAAAAATTGAAAAAAAACCAATAGTTAAAAAAACATCATGAATAAGTGCTATTATAGCACCTAATGCAAAATGCCATTCAAATCTCAGCCAAATATAAGCTAAAATTCCTAATAAAGAAAATAAAATCGCTATTAATCCTGCTCTAATTAATTCTTTGCCAACTTTTGGCCCTACATATTCAGTTCTTCTAAATTCAATTTCAATATTTGATAAAGCATTTTTAATTTTTTTAATTGAATCTAATTGTTTATCATCGCCAGAATCCTTTTGAACTCTAATGGCAATATCATTATCGCTACCAATTGTTTGTAACTGCACTTCTCCTATATTTAATTTATTTAAGTTGCCTCTCAAGTCAGTTAAATTAATTATTTCATTTTTTGATCTTAATTCAATTAAAACTCCTCCAGTAAAATCAATTCCAAAATTTAATCCTTGAATAAAAATTGAAATAAATGAAATAATAAAAAGTGAAATTGAAAAAAATATTGCTATTTTTCTCAATCTCATAAATTTATAATTAGTATTCCGTGGAAAAATATTGAGTATTGGCATTTTTTTTAAAATTATAAATTAATAACTTTTGGATTAGTTTTTTTTAACCAAATTATAATTAAAATTCTTGTAAACATTATTGCAGTAAACATAGAAGTTATAATTCCAAAAGATAATGTAACAGCAAATCCTTTAACAGGTCCGGATCCTAATCCAAATAACATTACAGCTGCTATAAGAGTTGTAACATTCGCATCAATAATTGTTTTTAAAGCTTGTTTGTATCCAATATCAACAGAAGCAATGGGTGAAAGTCCTAACTTAATTTCTTCTTTTATTCTTTCAAATATTAATACATTGGCATCAACTGCCATTCCTATTGTTAAAACTATACCAGCAATTCCAGGCAAGGTTAAAGTGGCCTGAATTAAAGTTAAGATTGATAACAAAATTAATAAATTAAATATTAAGGCTATATTTGCAAAAATTCCGAATGTCCCATAAATTAAATACATAAAAATTATTATTAATATAAAACCTAAAATGCTGGCAAATTTTCCAGATTGAATTGAATCAGTACCTAAGCTTGGTCCGACTGAACGCTCTTCCAGTATATTTAAAGGTGCAGGCAGTGCTCCTGCGCGTAAAAGCATAGCTAAATCTGTTACTTCTTGAAATGTAAATTGACCGGTTATAATGCCTCTTCCACCTGTGATAGGTTCTCGAATATTTGGAGCACTAATTACTTTATTATCTAAAATTATTGCTATTCTACTTCCAACATATTTCTTTGTAATATTTCCAAATTTTCTTCCACCTTTACTATTAAATTGGAAAGAAACTACTGGACTATTACGATCTAGTGAAGGAGAGGCGTTAATTAATAGATCACCTGAAATTGTGTCTCTTTTTTTTATAGCATATAATATAGGTTCGCTATTTTCATCCACAAGTTTATCAGAAGGTAAAACAACAATACCAGGTTTATGTTTTCCAGATTTTAATTCACTTGAAGTAATATCTTCATCCACTACCTGGAAGCTAAGTTTTGCTGTCTTTCCTAAAAGTTTCTTTAATCTTTCAGGGTCGGTTATACCGGGCAACTCTAACAAAATTCTTTTAACACCCTGCCTTTGAATAGTAGGTTCTTTTGTTCCGAATTCATCAACTCTCCTTCTAACAACTTCAACAGATTGAAGTACCGCCGTATCTTGAATTGAAAAAAGTTTTTGATCAGTAAAATTCAAAGTTAGAGTATTGTCATCTATAAATTTATATTCAATATCATTTGAAAATTTCTTTAATTTTTTTTCTAAAAGATCTTTTTTATTTTGATTTTTAATCTGTAAGGTAATAATTTTTTCTTCTAAATTAAACCGAGAATAAGAGATTTTATTTTTTCTTAACATTAAACGGACTTCATCCATGAAATTGTTTAAATTATCATTGATTACAGAATTTGTATCAACCTCAAGAAGTAAATATGAACCGCCTTGGAGATCCAAGCCAAGTACAATTTGTTTTTTTGGAAAAAAATTTGGAAAATTATTTAATGTTTCAGATTTAAAAAAATTTGGAATGGAAAAAATAAATCCTAATATGCCAAATAATATAACTATAAATGTTTGCCATTTTTTAAATTGTACCATTACAATAGACTATTATGAATTTGAAGAGTCAGTTGAACTTATAACATCCGTAATTGTTGGTTTTGAAATTAAAATCTTTACACCATTTGTAATTTCAACTTCTACTTGAGTTTCGTCAATTACTCTCGATACTTTGCAATAGATACCACCTGCTGTTAAAATTTTATCTCCTCTTTTAACTTTACTAATCATTTCTTTGTGTTCTTTCATTTTTTTTTGTTGAGGTCGTATCAAAAGAAAATAAAAAACAACAAAAATTAAAACTAATGGTAAAAATGTTAATAATGTTTCATTCATAAAATAAATAAAAAAATATTTTTTTAAATATTACATACTTTTTTATAAAAGTTAAAACTTTTAATTTAAAATTATTTTATCCCTGGTAATAATGGGACAAATCTTACTCTCCAATATTTTTTAATTTTAACATTATTTTTTATTTTAGTAACTCGTGTTATAAATTGTTCAGATTTATAAACTAAAGGTAAAACCATGACACCCCCATCAGACAACTGATCTATAAGGTATTTAGGCATTTCTTTTGCTAAAGCAGTAATTATAATTCTATCAAAAAGAAATTTTGCAGGCCAGCCTTTTAAGCCGTCACCATGGTAAAAAACTATATTTTTTACTTTTAATTTTGCTAAAACATTTTTAGCATTCTGAAATAATAATTTATATCTTTCAATAGTATATACTATTCTAAATAATTTTGATAAAACTGCAGTTTGGTAACCAGATCCCGTACCAATTTCTAAAACTTTATAATTTTTTTTAGGCTCTAATATTTGTGTCATCATGGCAACTACACCAGGTTGGCTTATTGTTTGATTGCAAGATATTGGCAAAGCTCTATTGTGATAAGCTTTATAAGATAATTCTTTATCAATAAATTTTTCTCTTGGAATATCTTCAAATACAGAAAGGATATCTGTGTTTATAATACCAAGTTTTCTTAGTTCTAATATTAAATGAATTTTATTTATATTTGCATTCAATAATAGTTTTATATCCTTTCCAAATTATTCATATATTTTTTTAAAATATCAGGAACTGAAATTGAACCATCTTTATTCTGATAATTTTCTAAAATCGCTATAATTGTTCTTCCTACTGCTAGAGAAGAACCATTAAGTGTGTGAACAAATTCATTCTTCTTTTCTTTATTTTTAAACCTGGCATTAATTCTTCGTGCTTGAAAATCTCCACAATTTGAAATACTAGAAATTTCCATATATTTTTTTTGACTTGGTATCCATACTTCAATATCATATGTTTTTTTTGCAGCAAAGCCCACTTCTGCTGAACATAATTCGCAAACTCTGTAATGTAATTCAAGTTTTTGTAATATTTTTTCAGCTATAGAACGCAGGTGAAGGTGCTCATTTTTTGACTGGTCAGGTAAAGTAACTGAAACCAATTCTACTTTTCCAAATTGGTGCAATCGTTTCATTCCCCTAGTATCTTTTCCAGCCGCACCTGCTTCTGATCTAAAACATTGACTGTAAGAAGTATATCTTAAAGGCAATTTATCTTTTTCAATAATACTTTCCCTTACCATATTAACTAAAGTAACCTCGCTGGTTGGGATAAGCCAGTAATTGTCTTTAATTTT
>Ga0066382_10000589_pt1 | contig 12252 bp, 12 predicted proteins | sample Knorr_S23_td_NAD_FD_71218 | JGI IMG/M metagenome (GOLD analysis project Ga0066382, IMG submission 71218) | Marine microbial communities from Southern Atlantic Ocean transect - Knorr_S23_td_NADW_ad_2500m_LV_B | ecosystem: Environmental > Aquatic > Marine > Oceanic | place: Southern Atlantic... | reverse complement strand
CAGTATATCTATTATGATGAATTTTTGATTCAGTTACTTGATTACAATTTTTACATAAATAATTTGCTTGTATTGTAGCTCCAAAATAACTATCTACAGTTATTCCAATTATGCCACCAATTCCTGCCGCAAATAAATAACTATAATTTTGATTTATATTCAAAACATAAGCAAATAATATTATTGAACATATGCTTAATATTCCAGATATTGTTCCTAAAAATGTAATTGCTCCAGAACTACCTGATTCTACTTTTTTAAGAGTAGTTATTAATCTTGGTTTATGCTTACTTAGCAATCCAATTTCTGTTGATATTGTATCTCCAGTTGTTATAGATATTGATGTAATAAATGGAATTAATAGAATCTCTAAATTTAGAAAATAATATGACAATGCAAATAATGACGTACTAGCTCCATTAGCTAATACGTTGGTCCATGCTCTTGTTCCTCCTTTACTTTGCGCCAATCCTGTTTTTCTTTTTTCATGATATCTGAACCTTGTTATAATGTGAGTTGAAAGAAAAAATATAAATAACAATATTAATCCATTTGATCCAATTCCAATTAATACTGTTATTCCAATACAACTTGCAATTAAACATCCATAAATATCTAAAATTTTTAATTTAATTATTAATATAACAAGTACAATTAAAATTAAAATTGTTATTATGTTCAAATATTCAATAATCATTATACTATGAAAATTTCAACCTGTTAATAAAGTACTATTATAATTGTGAAAATATTGATTTTATTTTATTTTCATTATCTTTTTTCGATATTCCGAGAATGATATTTTCACGTTTTGATAATTCTATTGCTAATTCATCAACCTGATTTGGACCATTCAGTATAACCATTCGAGGTTTTAATCGCGAAACTCTTATTGCAACTAATGGTGATCTTCCTAGTCCCACTCTGGTAAAAATTAGAACTCGTTCAGTTGTAGCTCCAAATATTTTATAAAAATCAATACCTGATAGAAGATAAATAGTGTTTATACTATCTAAAATTGTATATCCATATAATTTTGTTTCTAATTGATCTTTTCCATTTAATATTTTTACATTTAATAATGTTTTAAGTTTTGATGCTGTTAATGGTTTCTTAAATTCTCCTATTCCTATTATTGCTGAATGTTCTTCTTTTAATAATCGATTTAATGTTTTATTAGTTATTTTATCAATTTCAACAAGTGATTTAATATATTTTTTCATAAATATGACACCTGGTGAACTTCGTCTTCCACTTTCATAATCACTAATTACTGAAGGTGAAATATTCATTTGTTTTGCTAAAATTATTTGTTTAATTTTTAATCTTTGTCTCCATATTTTTAACATTTGTCCTGGATTATCACTTATTATAACATTTCCTGCAATTTTTGATATAATTTCAAGATTTGTTTCTGACACACATTAATTTATACTTGAGTTCTATTAATATCTAATAATATTCATTAATTAAAAAATAATTTTGTTTCGCCCATTGCCTGCCATTTACTTTGTTTTATTTTTACAACTATTGGTAAATCATTAACTGTTTTTCCCAAAATTAAGCAATTTTTTGATGGTAGTGTACGTACTATTGATTTTACAGTATCTGCATCAACCATACTGGCTTTTGATACTAATTCAATATCAGCATCATTAGTAAAATTAAATAAAAAAATATTATCTGCTTGTCTATATATTCCTTGATCTATTGCATCTGGTTGATTTGTTATAAAAGTTGTAAATATTCCAAAATGTCTCATTCTTGTTACTATATCGTCCCAATATGTATCTCGTAAATATAGATGTGCTTCTTCTGCAAATAAAAATATTGGTTTGATGTCTTTTTTTTCTAATAAATTGACCAATTTCGATAAAATTATTTCTACAGTAATTCTTCGAAGTAATGGTGATACTTCTGATAACGAAATTATAATTATGTTTCCATCAGGTTGAGTTTTTAATAATTCTTCTAATTTAATTGAACCATCATCATTTGTTAAAATTCCTGTTGATTGTAAAGTATGAAATCGTGATATTAATGCATCTCTGATGAATTCATTGCCTTTCAAATTATAAATTTGATTTCGTAATTCATCTATATTTAATGAATTCTTTGTTTTTAATAGTCTAAAAATACGTATAAATTCTCGTAATGATGCTCCTGGTAATTGTAATGAATGAGTTAAAATATTACATAAACAATTTAGTTCAAGATATTGCAAGTTAAATTTTAATGATTTCCCGGGAACTAATCTCGTTATTTTTCTTGATAAATTGCTTGTAGTTCCATTTTTATTTTTCATTAATCCCTTGTATTCGTCATTTAAATCAAAAATAATTATTGGAGCTCCTAATTCTGCTAAATTAGCTACTAATAGTTTAGATAAATGTGATTTTCCTGATTCTTTTTTTCCAGTTATAATATTTAATTTACCATCTAGAGCCTCTGCATAAATTTTTAGGGTCTCATTTGATGCGCTGACTCCTAATTCTATTTCTCTTTTACCTTCTCTTTTTGCAATTTTAAATAATTCATCATATGATATTTTTTTAATTTTTGTATAAACTCTTGAGGGTAGTGAATTATTTGAATATGTTAAAGTTGAATTTTTAATTATTCCTCTAATTTTACATTTTAATATTCTTGAATCTCTAATAAACATTGAAATATTTTTTATTTCTAATGATTCTCCTTGTATTCCTTCTAATGTAGATCCTATTACTTCATCTCGTAAGATTTCTTCAGATAATCCTGGAATATCTATATAAGTTTCTTCATATATTTGTGCTAAAATATTTATTTTTTTAGAAGTATCTTCTAGCTGTAAATAATCTCCTTGATGTACTTTTTCATTTGGAGTTGATAATATTAGTACTTCGTTACCTGATTTTCCTAAAATTCTCATTTTACAGATTCCTTTTTTTATATATTTCAAATTTTAATATTTCATTTTCAATCTGATTTAATTTTAACTCTGTTTCTTCAATTAATATTTCATTTTTTTCTCTATCATAATTTTCAATTCCAATAGTGTCAAATTCATTTTCCTTTTGATAATACTTTGTAAGTTTCTTGTAAAGATACTTGTATTCAATTATGTTATCATTATATTTTTTCTCTTTTTCTTCTATTTTTTTTAATAATATGTAATTTTTCATTTTTATTAGTTTATATTTTTTAATGTCCAATACCATCTGAGTATAGTATCTCGTGTGTTTTCACTTGGTATTTCCTTAATTGAAAAATTTTTATGTAAATAGCTTTTAAAACATATATTTTCAAAATTTGTAAATATTGATATATTATGAGCTAATCGTAATGATTCGGGATATCCTCTATAATACGAATCATTATGACTTAAATAACCTAATTCTAATTTTATATTTTCTGTTATACTTTCAGTTTTAAATACTAATCCATCATCTCTCATTTTTAATAACATTGATTCTTTTTTTATTATATTTCTTTCATTTGATTTTATTTTAAATATAAATGGTGATCCTTTTAATGATTTTAATTTTGGAAATGTAAAAATTATTGATTTATCACTAGTTGTTTTTGATATTCCAATTAAACTATTATTATTTTCATTAGATTTCTTTAATATAATATTTCCTTCTTTGGACGATGTAATAATATTTAAAGTTCCATCAATTAATATTATGCAATTATTTAATGAATTTGATAATTCTTTAATCAAAATTTTTTCTAATGTATTTCTAATATGTGATTCTATTACTGATGAATAATTTTTATTAAATTGATTTAATTTAATAAATTGAAATTGTGTTAATATATTTTCATTATAATAATTTAAAAATGGTCCAAATCGCAAGTATTTTATTGGTTTTCCATTTAACGATAAAACTGCAGTTACTCTTGATGCATAAATTGTCCCATTATCTAAATCATATATTGGAATACTTGATGAATCAATTGCAACAATTAATTTTTTTTCCTTTATTGTTTTTATATATTCTATATTGAAATTATATGAATTGGTATATTCTATTATTGGTTGACGATGCGCAGAAGAGCTGAAAATAACGTTTTTTCCCGTTATTTCTTTCATATTGAACTTTATTTTATTATTAATTTCTTTATTTATTTTATTAACAATTGAGGTTGGTTCATTTTTTAAAAAATTTATTTGTATATTGTCTAATTGCGTGGCCATGTTGAACAACATGAATAAGAAACATTCAAATATAAATGTTGTGCAACATGCACAATAGATGGATTTGTTATGATTTGGTTTCAGAAACAAATAAGGTTACTATAAAATTAAAACGAGGAAGTTGGGAAGTTGAAATTACTTGCCCAGAGGATAAAGTAAAACAAATTGTAGAAAATGTATTAAGTGGCTTGGATAAAGAAAAATTTGTTAAACAGGAAATTCAAGACCTTCCATCCACTAATCGTTCTATGACCAACGATGAAATTATGAAAGCTAATGTAATAAAACAATCTAAAGATCATGTTATTTGTAGAGATTTAATTCAATTATTATGGCAAGAAAATTGGTTTCAAACTGAAAAAAATCTTTCTAATGTTTATGAGGAATTAGCTAGACGTGGTTACCATTATGATAAAACTAGTATATCTCACTCATTGGCTGATTTGGTTAGAGAAACTACATTGACACGCGTTGGTTCTATAAGAAATTATCGATATATACAAAAAAGACCTCCGCAGCCATAAAATATATTAATTTATTTTAGAAATGTATAGTATGAAAGAATCTTCTATTAAACTTAAACTTCATATATTAATTTATTTTAGAAATGTATAGTATGAAAGAATTTCCTATTAAACTTAAACTTCATTTGTCTGATGCTGAAATTGAATTAGAATGTGCTTTAGAAGAAATGTCTGAAGTTCTCAAATTCATCCCTGAATTAATTGTTATTCTTTCTGATAATGTAAAAAGTATTCCAAAATCGCCAATACCTGTTTTAAAAAAACCTGAAATTAGTAATGATATTCCTGATATTTCTATTAATAAGTCGGATTCTCTAACTAACATTTTGATCAAATTATTTAGTAGTTCTTGGCCATCTAGTCCAAAAAAATTAAATGAAATTCGTGAAGCTCTTAATTCTTATGGCTTGATATATCCTAAACAATCTGTTGCAGTAACTCTTTTAAGAATGGCTCAGTCTGGTAAATTACGACGATTCAAAAGTAGTAGTGGTGAATATGTTTATACTCCCTCAACTTCACTTTTTTCATCTTCTAATTCATTAATTTCTAATTCATTGAATATTTCATCTAAATCACCATAATTATGGAATGATAAAATTGAACGACATTCTTGTTTCAATAACTCTTGAAGATACAAAAATTGATTTTAAAGGAGAGCCTAATGCTGTTCTAGCTTCAATAAATGAATTCTTTCTAAAACAAATACCAAATATTAATTTAGCTAAAAAAATTTCTGTAAATTATTCATTGGAACAATTAACATCTATTTTTTCTAAATATGTCAAATTAACTCCAGAAGGTCCTAGAATTTGGATAGAAAATAAAAAGTTAAGTGATAGGGAAAAAATTTGTTTGCAATTAATTGCTTTTCATATAGCTTATTTGGCTCAAAATTCAAATAATTCTAAAATTAGTATGAATATTATTTCAAATCTTACTGGTCTTAATTCTAAATCAGTTAGTTCCAGATTAAGTGAATTACAAAAACTTGGTTATGTCGAAAAACAAAATATTGATAATAAAATTTTATTTCAAATAACAACACAAGGTATTTATTGGCTCGAACAAATTGTTATAAAAAAAGTATGATAATCTATTTTTAATGTGAGTTGTGATATGAAAAAATTTATTGTAATATTGAGTTTATTAATTTCACTTATTGGTTTTTTAGGTGGTCAAGCAGCTATTGATATATTTGAAGAAATTGATGAATTAGAAAGACGATCCATGAACCTTGACGGTCCTGTTGTTTCACCAGAATACATTTCATCTCTTTCTAACCAGGGATTGTTTGTTGCATTTTTTAGTAGAGCTTTATTATTTTTTGGTGGATTTTTCTTTCTTTATGGTTTTATTGATGATTTAAAAAAACTTCTTGACAAACTAAAAGGTAGATCAGAAGATTCTGAGAATATAGTAAAAATTGAAGAAACATATGAACAATATCAAGAAAGAAAGAAAAAAAATCGGGAAAAACAAAGAAAATCTATAAATTAAATATTTATTTTGAATCTATAACAGTTATGTTTTTTTGCTGCACTAATGATTTTACTATTTCTTTTCCTAAATCTGAAGATTTTGATACTCGAATTTTATTTTTTTTACTAACTGTTGCTGAAAAAATATATTCATTGTTTATATACACATTTAGTTTTTTACCATGTAATTTATTATTAAATAAAAAATCTAATGAATTTCCTGATTCATGAATAGTGTGATGGATTTTTTTTCCTAATGAATTATCAAAGGGTAATACATCTATACTAATTCCTAATTGTTTTTCTATTTTGTTAATTTCTGATCCTCCTTTGCCTATTATTCTTGGAATAAATGATTTATCTACCTTTACAATTGCATGGGAAGCTGATGCGAATTTAATTTCTGCTTGTGTGTTATAATTATTAAAAATAGTTTCTAATTCTTTTTTCACAAATTTTATTTTATTGGTTTCTTTTTCTTCTAATAATGCAACTGGAATAATAATATTTTCATCTCCATATGTATATATCTCATATTCTAATTTTTCATTTTCAAAATCTCGAATTTCTACAACTGGTCGTGTTAAATCTCTTTCAGTCATTCCAGTTGGAACTTTCATAACTAATTCTAATTGATAAGTTTTTGAAATATCGCCATTATTTATGAATATTACAGTATCTATTATGTTGCATATCATGCCTATTTCTATTCGTCCAATAAATCTTTGAATAGAATTGATAGGATTACTTGCATGAACAACGCCCACCATTCCTACTCCTGAAAGACGAAGATCTGAAAAAATCATAAAATCTTTTGATTTTCTAACTTCATCAAATATAGTGTAATCTGGTCTTACTAATAATAGTATTTCTGCTGTTTTTTCAAAGTCGCCTTCTAGTGGACCATATTGTGAAATTTCTGAATCTACTTGCAAATCTTTTGGAGATTCTATTGTTTTTACAATTTTATTCTTTTTTGAATAAAATTCTGCTAAACTTGATGCAAATGTACTTTTACCTGAACCTGGAGGTCCTGCAACAAGAATTCCTTCTGCTGTTGATTCAATTCTATTTTGTAATTTAGATGAAATAGTGTAATTTTTTAATTTGAGCTTTTTTATTGGTTTTATTATAGTTACTTCTATTTTATCTGAAAATGGAGGATTTGTAATAGCAATTCTAAATGATTCAAGCTGAATTACTTTGGCGCCATTTTTTACTATCGATCTGTCAATTTTTTTTGCAATTCTACTAAATTCTTCAATTTCTTTGATAATCTTTACTATTTCTTCTTTGGTAACTAAATTACCAATTGATTTCATTTTTACTTTACCTGGCTTTCCTGTTTTAATTCGTACAGGAATTCCTTCAGTTATATGGACACTTGTTGTATTTTTATCAAAAAATTTTAAAAATTTTAATTCATTTTTATTAATTTTAGTTTCAATATATTTAACCTGGGCTCCTAATACTTCTGCAACTATTGCTTGTACATAATCTCCTGTATACAGTAATGCTTTGTTTTTTATTGCTTCATCTCTAATAATTCCATCAATTCTTCCACTTTTTGCTAATTTAATATCTTCTAATGATGGTTTTGAACCTAAATATTTGAATTTTATTTTATTTTTATTAGATAATTCTCTGAGTTTTTTTAATTCTTCTAAACCTAAAAATCCAATTTCTCTATGTTTTGATGCTTGTGATTGTAATTCATCTAATACTGCTATTGGAATTATAATTTCACAGTTTTTTAATGTTTTTTTCTTTATACTATTCGAAAGAATTCCATTAATAATTATACTCGTATCCGGCACAATTTTTATTTTTTTAATTTTGTTTTTTACCAAATATTATCAACATATTTACTTTTTTTAACACTTTCAACTTTAATCTTCATTTATCTCAAGATTAATATTTTTCTAATAATTATAAAGTATATTGAATTCATTAACAAAATATGAAGATATATTAATATCTGTAATTAAAGAGGCTCAAAAATATAACGTTGAATTTGTTGAGGCTAGATTTCATTCTACTTGGAAATTAGTGGCAATATTGAATAATGGTAAATCAGAGCCATCAATTTCTTCAGAAACCCAAGGTATTGGAATTCGTATTATTTATGACGGTGTAATGGTTTTTGCTTCAATTAATTCGTATGATTCAATTCCACAACTTATTGAAAAATCAATTTCAAGCGCAAAGTCTTCTAAAAAACTTTTAAAAAATCCTATTAAGTTTTCTATTGAAAAATCAATAAATAAAACATGGGCCGCAGAAGAAAAAGAAAATTTAAAAAATATACATATCGATGAAATGATATCTGAACTTAATAATATCGACAAATATGTAAATTTATTTAGTTCTGATGTTTCTTTTCCAAAACGAACTCTTATTCTCTCGAATTCAATCGAAGAAAAGTTCTATATGAATAGTGAAGACAGTCGTATATTGAGTCGTATACCTCGAGTTGAATTTCATAGTTATCTCACTGCAAAAACTAATGGTTCTTTATCGGCAATTTCTATTCCAGCCGGGTATGCAGGACTTGGTGGAACTGGTGGATGGGAAACTATTAAAACATTTAATTTTGATTTATATATTCCTGAGCAATTGAAAAATTCTTCTAAATCTATTACATCAAAATCAGTAAAATTTGATGATGGTATTGATGTAATTGTTGGTCCTGAAATTGCAGGTATAGTTGCACATGAATCCTGCGGACATCCTTTTGAAGCTGATCGTATTCTGGGAAGAGAAGCTGCTCAAGCTGGTGAATCGTACTTAGATTTCGATAGCGTTGAAAAAAAATTTAATTTCGGTACCATAGAAGAAATTGATAAATCTGAAGCTTTTGTTAGTGATGATCCAACCCTTCCTGGTTCTATGGGATTTTATTTATTTGATGACGAAGGTGTAGAAGCACACAAACGCACTTTACTTCAAGGTGGAATTGTTACTGATTTATTACATAATCGTGAAACATCATTTAAAAAAGATATTCAAAGTAATGCCTCATCACGAAGTGTCGACTATGACCGTGAACCTATAATTAGAATGTCTAACACATTTATTGAACCTGGGGATTATGATTTTGACGAATTAATTGAGGATATAAAATATGGAATTTATATCAAGAATTTTATGGAATGGAATATTAATGATACAAGGGAACATCAAAAATATGTTGGTCTGGAAGCATATCTTATTAAAAATGGCAATATAGATGTTAATGTTAAATCTCCTGTTCTTGAACTTACTGCCAAAAAATTCTGGTCTAGCATCGACGCACGTTCTAAAGATCTAAGGTTCTCTTCTGCGACATGTGGCAAAGGAGAACCAATGCAAGGAGCTCCTGTTTGGACAGGCGGTCCTCATGTCAGGCTACAAAATCTTCGAGTGGGAAATCATTCATGACACTGAACCATATTTTATCTCTTCTTGAAAGTAAAATTTCATCTATTAATTGTGACGATTTTTCATTTATGGTGGTTAAAGATGTTGAAGATTTGATAAGATTTAGTAATAATACAATTACTGTTTTTGCTACAACTGAAAATATTTGTATTGAAATATACATTGGCAAAGATAAAAAACGTACAATTGGTGAAACAACAAATCTTGACGAACAATCTATTTCAAATTTTATACATTCATTATCTAAACAATGTGATGATTCTTCAATAAATAATGATTATACTAGTCTTCCTTCTGGACCATTTAATTATGTTCATAAAAATATTACTGATGATGAGCCATCTATCAGTCATGAATCTATGATTGATCATGTAGAAGTTTCAATTAATTCTGCGTTAAAAGCTGGCGCTTCAAGAGTTTCCGGTTCTTTTACCAGTTCCAAGTCTGAAATATTATTAAAAACATCTACTGGAGCAGAATTAACGGATAAATCTAATACGCATTTATTAAATCTTCGTGCATTTAGTACAACTAACTCAAGTGGTCATGGTCTATCTTGTTCTTCGTCTATACGAGATATTGATTCAGAAAATGCAGGTATAAAAGCAGGCGAGTATGCAAAATCATCTATTAATCCAAAAAATTGTGATATAGGTAAATATGATATATTATTTATGCCTACAGTTGCTGCTGATATATTTCAACATGTTGGATATTCAGCATCTGCTTTTTCTGTAGACGCAGGTATGTCATTCCTTACAGATAAAATAAATGAAAAAGTTTCATCAGACAAACTTTCTATTACTGATGTTGGTAATCCAATTGATGGTATATGCGGACGTATTTTTGATGACGAAGGCATGCCGACAAAATCTACTACTATAATCAAAAATGGTTTATTAAAAAATTACCTTCATAATATAACAACATCAAATAAATATAATGTTGAATCTACTGGAAATGCAGGAATAATTGATCCTAGTTGTTGGAATTTGGATGTTTCTCCTGGCGATGTTACTTTTGATGAACAATTATTGTCTATACAAAATGGATTATTGATTACTAATAATTGGTACACTCGATTTCAAAATCAAGCCCTTGGATTGTATTCAACTATTCCACGAGATGCATGTTTTGTTATTAAAAATGGAGAAATTAGTAATCCTATTCATAATATTCGTATAAGTGATAGTTTACCTCGACAATTATTAAATATTAAATCATTGTCAAAACAACGTGAATGGATTAAATGGTGGGAAGTTGAAGTTCCTACATTATCTCCTTCAGTAATAATTAATAACGTACCTATCACTCGTTCTATGTAGAATTATTAATTATAAATATCAGTGTAAAGATATTAAAATTATGAATAATTGTTCTGTTTGCGGTGAACCGTATTTACCACAAACTGAGGCACATATTATTGAAAATATGTGTTATAGTTGTTTATTTGACCCTGATAGAGAGGATGAAGAATTAACTTGCAATTATAATAATGGCAGTAATGTTTAATTACATAACACTGACAAGGTATTATCATAAAGTGAAATTATGGCACAAAATGCAACCGTTGGTATGACACCTAGTGGTCAACCAATTATAATATTAAAAGAAGGTACTTCTCAAACTAAAGGTCGAGAAGCTCAAAAAAATAACATTATGGCCGCCAAAGTTATTTCAGAAATTGTTCGAAGTTCTTTGGGCCCCCGTGGAATGGATAAAATGTTAGTTGATAGTATGGGTGATGTTACTATTACTAATGATGGCGCTACTATCCTTAAAGAAATTGACGTACAACATCCTGCTGCTAAAATGATGGTTGAGCTATCTAAAACTGCTGATACTGAAGTTGGTGATGGTACTACTTCTGTAGTAATTCTAGCTGGTTCTCTTATTGAGAAAGCTGAAGAATTGATTGAAAAAGAAGTTCATCCTACAATAGTTGTTGATGGTTATAAAAAAGCAGCCATTCAAGCAATGAAAATTCTTGAAAATATATCTATAAAAATTCCTCCAGGAGATAAGGTTTGGTTAAATAAAGTTGCAAAAACAAGTATGGCATCTAAATTAATTTGGCGAGAATCTGATTTACTTTCTAATATTGTTACTGATGCTGTTTTAGCAATAGCTGATAATAATAATGGAAAATATACAGTTGATATTGATGATATTAAAGTTGAAAAGAAAGCAGGAGAGTCATTAAAGGATACTAAACTGATTCAAGGTATAGTCTTAGATAAAGAAGTTGTCCATGCAGGAATGCCTAAAAAAATTAAAAATGCAAAAATAGCTCTTGTTGCCGCTGCTCTTGAAATTGAAAAAACTGAATTCGACGCAAAAATTAATATTACTAATCCAGACCAGATTAAAGCATTCTTAGATCAAGAAAGTAATATGTTAAAAGATATGGCTGACAAAATTGAATCTACAGGTGCAAATGTTCTTGTATGTCAAAAAGGAATTGATGATACTGCTCAACATTATCTAGCAAAGGCTGGAATTTTATCCGTACGTAGAGTTAAGCAGAGCGATATGGAAAAACTTGGAAGAGCTACAGGTGCTCGTATAGTTTCTAATCTTGATGATTTAACTAAAACTGATTTAGGGTTTTCTCTTATAGTAGAAGAACGTAAAATTGAAGAAGATA
>Ga0066382_10000586_pt1 | contig 12273 bp, 8 predicted proteins | sample Knorr_S23_td_NAD_FD_71218 | JGI IMG/M metagenome (GOLD analysis project Ga0066382, IMG submission 71218) | Marine microbial communities from Southern Atlantic Ocean transect - Knorr_S23_td_NADW_ad_2500m_LV_B | ecosystem: Environmental > Aquatic > Marine > Oceanic | place: Southern Atlantic ocean... | reverse complement strand
GTCGAACTGACACGGAGTTGCCCCCACCGGTTTTTGAGTCTGGTGCGAACTATATTAGTTAGTCGTCTGATTGTACTTACTAATGTATGGATCCGCCGATTCTGTCACCAGGTACCGTCCGGCCAATATTTGATTCCCATTGATAGCACCGCTCTTCACGGCGCCAACTAATTTGAGCTGGCTTCATCAAGGGTGTCGGCCAGGCGGGCCAAGGCCATAGAGAGATCACGGAGTGCATGAGCGACCGTTGGGTTATGTTTGGAGTTCAACTCTCCTCCGTCTCCACCAGGAACATATAAACGCCCGGTACTTCCGCTGAAGAACTGCGCGTTTTTGTGCTTGCGGTATTGATGGAAAGGATGGGGCCATCCAGCATCTCAACCTCTCCGGCCATGTCATGTCGGTAACTTGATCGTCTTGAACGCAGTTAGCGGTCGGAATCCCTAACCGTTGATTGGTTCGTGATCCTCGAGGAAGCGCCGTGCGTGCTCTACAACGTCGTCGATGTGCGATTGAGAATCTTTCCAGGGATAGATCGTCACCTCGGAGTTCGGAGCGAGGCTGGCGACTTCCATCGCAGCCGCATAGGGGTGCGCGGGTACGTCGTCGGGCGCTATCAGCAACGGCGTCTGGACCGAACGCACGAAATCGCGAGAGACCGTGAACACAAAGTCGGCGCGGTCGGTGTACATGCTGGTGAGGAAGTCATGCACCATGGCCATCGTTACTTCTGGACGATTTTCGCAAAGCGGCGGACCCCAGCGCTCTGTGTTGTTCCGGTAGAAAACATCCGGATGATCAGGATTGAAACCACTTGGTTGCATCAACGCTGCAGCGACGATGCGCTCCGGAGCCAGCCTGAGAAGGTTGTGAATCATCGGCGCGCCGATGCAGAATCCCATGACCATGAACTCTTTGATGCCGAGGTGGTCCATCAACCCAAGATGATCATCGGAATAAGCGTCCCATGGCCGGTCAATCTCAAGCGGCCCGCTAGATTGGCCTAGATCGGCGTTGCGCAGGTCGGAACTGATACAGCGGAAGTCGTCTTTGTACGCTTCCATCGGATTGAACGGCGTAGCCAAAGATGCCAAGGTGGAATTGAGCCCACCACCCGGAAGAATCAGCAGGGGGAATCCAGAGCCGACCTCTTCGTAGTGGATGCGGACGGGGCCCCTTTCGTAAAACGGCATTGTGATTGTTCTCCATCAGTGAGTCGCGAGACGCATTGTACGCCTTACGAACAGTCAGAGAGTGGGCTTGTGTTCACTTGCGGATGGGGGTCTTAGCCGACATTTGGTCCCGTTTCAGTTAGACAGAATAATCTGCAACAGAACGATGGGTATGAAGAGGCCATGGGATTTCTGCTGCAAGTAGCGCGCGCGAAGACGAGAATCCGCCTCAGGTGCGACGATAACTACCCTCGGCACTGGATCCATGATGATGGCCCGTTCCCGTATCACCCTCAGCATATGCAAATCGAATCGAAAGGCCTGCTGGAGTAAACCGTTCTCCTCTGGCTGGTAATCTTGAGGTAAGTTGGTCTAGTAGTGGAATCTCGCATCCGCGCAGCGTGAGATTCCTATACATTTATCGACCATGGAAGCGCACGATTGAACCACAGTAGCTGGGGTGAGGGCAAATCACCAGCCATGTATACTGGGGCGGTTTCCACGGTTCTCCCGATCTATGTAACAAAAAATTTACATCGGCGACATATGCGTGAAACATGCACCGATGATAATAAACAACCTCGATTATTCGTAACTACGGGACGAGATACAACTCGGTGCCCGTGGTTGCTTATTTGTATTGGTTAGGAGAAGCCTGCTTGCCTATCACCACTCTGTGGTCTGGCATATTTTCCGGCGCCTCAGGAAAGAGGGACCGGCTGGGCCCAAACGACGGCGCTCAAGAGCAAGGCATCCCTGCAGACTCTGAGACTCGTCCGCTGCTCGCTCTACGCGGAATCACCAAACGGTTTCAAGACTTGGTCGCCAACGACAATATCGATCTAGACATCTATGGCGGTGAGGTCCCCGCGGTCAAGGCCGAGGACACTGAGCAATACCTGACGATCCTTTCCAGAAACTGCATCCCCTGGAGCATGATCGGTTTCCCTACTTTGTCGGTCCCGGCCGGCCTGACATCGGGCGGCCTTCCGGTGGGGGCACAACTGGTGGCCGCTCCGTTCGACGACGGCATCATCTTGGCGCTGGCCTCGGCATTGGAATCGGTCACGGAAGACCTGAGGCCCTAACCAGGGACCATGTCCACCACGAAAACCTCACCTGAAAGGCCGTCTAAGTCCCGGTTGGCTCCACGCCCCACCGTCAATCTGATCGGCATCAAGGCTGGCCGATATCTGAGCACGCCAGGGTTCTCCGGCGAGGTGATTTCGGTTGGGGAAAGAGCGGCGTATATCGCCACCGACGAAGGGGACATTCTGGCGGCATGCCAGGACGACCAGCAACCGCATCCCAGGTCATTCCTGACAGACCTAGACCTCTCGAATCTCCATGTGGGTCTGCGCACCTGGGTCGAGGGGACGAAACTCTGGTTCAGCAACGGCGTCTCGCTGCCTATCGCGGAGGCGCAGCGTTGGAGCAGCGGACCGCGGGCGCCGGTAAACATCATGTCTTTAGAAAAGTTGCGCTCCCGATGCGGTGATCTGCTGCGGGCGGCGATAGACCTCCATGAAGGTGATGATCTTGGGTTGTCGCTTCCCTTTCTTATAAACGATGATGGCGCTGAAACCTCACCCGATCTCCAGACCGCCATTTCTCCGCTGACCGCTGCTGGCGTGGAACTGATCAGGGGGCTGCTGCCCCATCGCCGCAGCGGAGATTTTGAGTCAGTCCTAAAACTCGCCGAACAGCTTATTGGGCTAGGGCCGGGTCTAACACCGTCAGGAGACGACTTTGTTGGTGGACTGGTCTTCATGTCCCGTCGCCTTTCCTCAGCCTACCCGGAAGAGCGATGGTGGGAGGGTGGAGATCTGCCGGCCTTGTTGACCTATGCGCGGTCCAACACTTCGCGGATAAGCTATGCCCTATTAACAGACCTTTTCGAGAGCCAGAGCCATGCATCGTTACATGCTTTGGCTCATGAGCTGATATCCGATACCGGCGGTTTTGACGCCAAGTTCCATGTCCGGCAGGTAACACAGATCGGACATAGTTCAGGATGGGATATGCTGACAGGGATTCTGGCCGCGCTGCTGCCGGTTTTCCATCGGGACATGCAGGAGTCCTAGCGATTAACATCAAGCAAAAGATAGAAGCCGCTAACGCCGAAGCGTTCAACCGGATAGTCTCCGCCGACCCGGTGCTGGTGGACATAGTTCCGGCGGGAGAAGTTGTGCCCGGCCTAGAAGACCGGATGGTCCTGCATTCGGGCCCGCCGGTGGACTGGGAGCACATGGGCGGCGCGCAGAAGGGCGCGGTCATAGCGATGACCATCTTCGAAGGCTGGGCCGGCGACATCCAGAGCGCCGAAGATATCCTCAGCAAAGGCGGTATCAAGTTCGACCCGAACCACCACCATGACGCCGTCGGACCCATGGCTGGGACCATATCCAAGTCATTGCCCGTATATGTGGTGGAGAACCGGACTCAGGGCAACCGGGCGTATTGCCGGTTGGTGGAAGACGAGCAGCAATTTGGGAACTACAGCGCCGGGTCCATAGACGGACTACGTATGTGGCGTGACGTTTGGGCCCCCTCACTGGGCAAGGGTGTCCGGCATATGGGAGGGCTGAGCCTCAAGCCGATCATCGCCAAAGCATTGCAGATGGGCGATGAACTCCACAACCGGCCCAATGCGGCCAGTTCCATCTTCGCCGGCGCCATGGGTGTCCCGATGATCGAGGCCGGCGTGCCTACCAAAGACCTGACCAGCACCCTTTCGTATATCTCCGGCCACGACCTGCTATTTCTCGGGCTGGCCATGGCCTCCGCCAAGTCGGCCGCGGATGCCGCACGGGGAATCGAGTACTCCACTGTGGTGACTGCGATGGCCCGCAACGGCTATGAATTCGGTATCAATGTGAGCGGCCTGGACGGACAGTGGTTCACGGCTCCCGCACCGGCCATCGACGGGCTGTACTTGCCCGGCTACGGCGAGGGAGACGGCGGATTTGATATGGGAGACTCGGCCATCACTGAGACGGTCGGCTGGGGTGGCTTCGCCCTGGGCGGCGCCCCGGGGATACTGTCCCTGGTCGGCGGCACTCCGGAAGAAGCCTTGAACTACAGTCGTGAGATGCGCGAGATCACGACAGGCCTCAGTCCCGACTTTGCCATTCCGGCCCTGGATTTTGAGGGCACGGCGGTCGGCATCGACATACGAAAGGTGGCCCAATCAGGAGTCCTGCCAATCATAGATACGGCCATCGCTCACAGAGAGCCCGGCCATTCGATCATCGGAGCGGGAATGGTCCGGCCTCCCATGGCCTGTTTCCACGGCGCCCTCAGGGCATTCGCAGCCAAGTACGCCCTGGAGTAAGGGAGCGATGGTCACAGAATCTGCGCTGCTACAAAACCGGTACTTCGACTCTGTATTCCTGATGCGGGTTTCCAAACGCCTCAGCGGTCAACAGGGGGTCCAGCAGGCCGCATTGGTCATGGGAACGCCCAAGAACATCCGGATACTGGCGGACGCCGGTTATGACGGTATAGACGCTTTGGGAGCTTCCAGCAATGATCTGGTGGTCTCGCTGAGGGCTGATTCGGCTGAACAAGCACGCCAACTCATCGATGACCTAGAAAGCTACTTCGTTCGGGATTCGAGCCGCCCAACCACTCACACTGTACGTTCGTTGCCGCAAGCGTTAACCCAGCAACCGACATCCAACATCGCATTGATCTCCGTGCCGGGTGAGTTCGCCGCCAGGGAGGCCCGGCAGGCCCTTGAGAGTGGACTTAATGTGTTCTTGTTCAGCGACCACGTCCCGATCGAAGACGAACTATCCCTGAAGCGGCTGGCTCAGGAAAATGGACTGCTGCTGATGGGCCCGGACTGCGGGACCAGCATCGTCGGCGGAGTGGGGTTGGGGTTCGCCAACGCGGTCCAGAGAGGCCCCATCGGAGTTATCGGAGCATCGGGCACCGGCACTCAGGAAGTCACTTCGCTGGTCCACCGGTGGGGTTCGGGAATCTCCCACGCCATCGGAGTCGGAGGCAGGGACCTATCAGACGACATCGGGGCTATCTCAACCATGCAAGCGATGGACGCCTTGGAAAAGGACCCCAACACATCCGTGATACTGCTGGTTTCCAAACCGCCGGGGTCTGCGACGGTCGCTCTTGTGAACAAGCGGATCGAATCGTGCTCCAAGCCCGTGGTGACCTGCTATCTGGGCGACCGGGGCGGGTCGTCGCGGGACCTGCCCAACGTCACCACAACCAACAATCTTGACGACGCCGCCACCGCCGCTATCCGGTTAGCCGGTGGCATCAGAGTCGATGAAGCATCGTCAGTCTCGCCGGAATCGCTGCAACGGGAGCAAGCAAAACTGCGGCCTAGCCAGAAGTATGTGCGCGGCGTCTTCACCGGCGGCACGTTGTGCTACCAGGCCCAGCAGGTGCTCAGGGATGCCGGTCTGGCTGCATGTTCAAACGAGCCGCTTGAGAAGAGGATGGAACTGCGGGACTCGTCCATTAGCGTCGAGCATACGCTGGTCGACATGGGGGCCGATGATTTCACGGATGGGAAACCCCATCCGATGGTCGACTCGACGCAACGAATTCAACGGATACTGGCTGAAGCAAATGACCCGGAGGTCGCGGTCCTCCTCTTGGACTGCGTCTTGGGGTTCGTCACCGCCGAAGACCCCGCCGGAGACATCGCGCCGGCCATCGCGGAAGCAAAAAGAATTGCCCAACAAAGAGGCGACAACCTTAGCGTCGTTGTTTCGGTCTGCGGCACTGAACTTGATCACCAGGGTCTGGAAACCCAGGTCAATTCGCTGGAGGAAGCCGGCGCCATCGCGTTTACGTCTGCGTTCCAGGCTGCCCGGTTTGCGGCGCAATTAGTTACCGGAAGGGGTGAGTAGGTGGACCAAGAAACAGGCATCGACCGATTACTGGCAACACCGGTTGCCGCCATAAATCTTGGTGTGGAAGATTTCGCGGATAATCTGGAAGCCCAAAACGCCCAGGTCATACACGTCAACTGGACGCCCCCTGCCGGCGGAGACCCGGAGATAATCGCGATTCTGGATAAGATATTATAGCCGCGGCGGCGTTGTTTGAACGACTAGGGGTAAAACTTCAGCAGTACATCGGAGAAAAACAAGTATGGAATCAATCAGCCGGCAACTTGCGCAGTGGGTCGTCGGACTACGCTATGACGATCTTCCGCCCTCGGTAGTCGACCGCGCCAAAGGCGTTACGCTCCACAGTCTCGCCTCCGTGCTCCTTGGCTCGCAGACGTCCGATGGCCAGCAGGCCGTACAGCTAATGACTGCGGAAGAATCTGGTGTTACACAAGGCGCCACCATCATGGTTGACGGGACGACGGTGACCAAGGGCGGCGCCGCCTTCGCCAATTCGGAGATGGTCATGTTGGGCGGAAAGCTAGATTCGTTTCGGATGCTCACCCACCCGGGCACCAGCATACTGCCTGGCGCATTCGTGGGTGCGGAAACCGCCGGCGCGTCTGGCCGGGAATTCCTCACAGGTGTTGCCGCCGGATACGAGGTCATGGAGCGACTGGCGTCCGACTTTATCCCCACGGTGATGTCGCGCGGATTTCACGCCGGACCGGTGTTCGGAATCTTTGGACCAGCCATCGCCGCCGCCAAGATGCTGAATTTCACTGAGGACCAGGTGAACAACACCATCGCGCTTTGCGTTCACCTGGCGGCAGGCAACCTTGAGGGGCCTCGCAACGGCGGCCGTGCCTTGCGTGAGGGCGCCGCAGTGCGCAACGCCATGCTCGCCGTGTCGCTGGCGCAGATGGGGCAGGTGGGCGGTGACACCACCCTAGAGGGCGATGCGGGTTTCTATCACGCCTATACGGGCAACAACCAAGGGAAACTGACCTACAGCTTTGTCGGCGACACCCAGACCAGCCTGGATGTGATCACCAATGGGTTGGGACAAGACTGGATGTTCTTGGATACTCTCTACCGCATCTACTCGACGGCGGGCTACAACATCGCGCACGTCGATGTCACCGCGCAACTGTGCATCGAGCATGACATTCAATATGAAAACGTGGACCGGGTCGAAGCCGTTGTGAACTGGATAGAGACTCAGTATCCGAGCCCGGCTTTCCCGAGCCGCCGCGAAGACGCCGAGGCCCGGCCGGGGTCCACGGCTTACTACACCGCGTACGGGGTCTGCCAGCGTGGCTTCCCAGTGCTAAGGAGCCAGCAGATGGGCGTTGTGGACGGCGACGGCGATCCGCCCGAGGTTTTGGACCTGATGCGCCGAGTGAAGCTGATTCCGTCGCATGACATGACGCTCTTCGGGCCTCGAATCACCATCTTTACCAAAGACGGCAAGAGCTACACGAAGCAGTCCACCGGGCGCGAATTCATGTGGGACTTCGAAGAAGAGGCGCGGCGGATCCGCGACGTCATACCTGGCGTGCCGATTCCGGAGGCCCAGTTCGAAGAGATAATTTCGACCTGCCGCGACCTCGATAGCCAAGACCGGGCCGACCGGCTCATTCAGCTAACCATACCTTGACCACACAGGGTCGATCGAGTGGAGCTACACCACTCCAGCTTCGGCCAAGTAAGCCAGTTCGGTTTTCTGCAAGCCCAATTCACTGCAGAAGATCTCCTCGTTGTGCTCTCCGATCAATGGCGCCCGGTTAGAAATCCGCCAGGGCGAGCCGTTGTAGATGGCAGCGGGCCCAGGGTACTTCAGGATCTTGCCCAGTTCGGGATGGGGCACATCGATCCAGAAGCCCCGGTCTGTCAGATGACCTTCGTCCACCAGTTCATCCGGCGCCCGGACCGCTCCCCAATTGAAACCGCGCTCCTGGCCGCCGTGGGCTATCTCGTCCCGAGTCATATTCGCGGCAAAGTTGGCGACAACTTCGTCTATGTGCGCCTCGCTCGCCGAGAAAACCACTGGTTCCAGGTAGCGTTCTTCCGTGAGGTCACCCGCCAAACCATGGCTGTCCATCCACTCGACCAGCGCCGGGAATAGCCGGAGTGTAACCCTTGCTGCTGAGGCGTTGACGTACTTGCCGTCCTTGCAACGGAGTTGGCTCAGGGGAGTCGGAGTCGCAGCGGCGTGGCGGCCGGTCTGGCGCCGCACCACCTGCCCTTGATAGATGTAGGTGTTCACGTGCATCTCGGTGGTCAGGGCGCAGGCGTCGTGCACCGAAGCGTCTATGTACTGGCCCTGCCCGGACGTGGAGCGGAACATCAGGGCGGCGATTATCGCCATGTAGGCGTAATGGCTGCCGATATGCCAGGCGTTGCCGCCACCGGGCGCGATGGGAATATCCCCGGATACGTGCTCGCTGTCGTAGCCGCAGCAGCCCATCTGCCCTCCCGCCGCCAGATGCAGCAGGTCGCTGGCCAAGAAGTCTCGCCATGGGCCGGTCTGGCCGAACGATGTCAGAGAGCACATGATCAGCCGTGGGTTCGACGCAGCCAAATCCTCGTATCCCAACCCAAGTGAGGGCAGGTAGCCGGCGGAAAAAGTTTCCAGTATCACATCCGCCGTGGCGGCTAGCCGCTTGAAGAGGTCCCTTCCATCTTCGGTTTCTAGGCTAAGCGTGATGCCCCGTTTTGAGGTGTTGTAGTGCCAGAACGATAGGCTGCGGTCCCGGTGGGGCAGGTCGTCTAAGAACGGCCCAACGGTCCGCGTCGCTTCCCCTCCGGGAGGCTCGATCTTGATAACCTCCGCTCCCAGGTCCGCCATCAATTTTCCGCAGTACTGACCCTTCTGGTCGGCCAATTCCAGCACCCGCAAACCGGACAACGGTCCCGGCTGCTGGCCGTTGGCTGAAGATTTAGAGGCTTTTCCTGCGTCCTCTTTCTTTGCCCCGCCGCCCGGTCCCGTGAACGGCAATCGGTCGGCGTTGATCATCTCGTCCATGTAGGGGTAGCGGTCCAATGTCACCGGCCAGAAGGTGTTGTCTTCATACCCGGCCACGAACTCTTCATGACTGAGACCCAGGATGCCCTCGAAGACTTCTTGGTTGTGCTGGCCGATGAGGGGCGCGGGCATGGTGTTGATGGCAGGGGTCTCCGAAAGCTTGAAGGGAGCATTCTGGAACCTGTATGCGCCAATCACCGGGTGCTCCAGATTGACGTACAACTCCCGGTGACGAAGTTGAGGGTCATGCTCCACCCGGTCCTCGGTACTCTGTACCGGCATCGCGGGCACACCTGAAGCTTGGCAAAGCTCCATCAACTGGTATTTCTCGATGGTTTGCGCCCAATCTTGTATTCCCAGGTCCATCTCCTCTTGATGCTGGAGACGGCCGCTGAGGGTGCTGAACTTCGGCGAAGTGGCCCACTGGGGAGAGCCCATGACCCCCACCAGACGCCGCCATTCTTCCTCTGAGAAACAGGTGATGGCGCACCAGTCGTTGTAGCCGCCGCCCTTGGTGCGGTAGGCGTTATGGGGAGCGGTGGTGGGCCCCCGGTAGTTGTTGAGCATCGGGGCGCCGGGCCAATTGGTCCGGTTGCCAGGCGGGTACCCCTCCCTGCGGGACGGTCGGCCGTTCACCGTCGCGTCCAAAATGGCGGAGCCGTTCAGCGTGGCGCCGACGACCATCTGCGAGATGTCCACGTGCTGCCCCAGGCCCGTCATGTTGCGGCGGTAGAGCGATGTCATCGTCGAAAATGCTATGTACATGCCGCCGGTGTCGTCCAGGTAGGACCAGCCCCACCCCGCCGGCTGCTCGCCTGGCAGCCCCGATAGGAATGTCAGGCCCGAGAAAGCCTGGGCGATGGGCCCCATGGTGAGGTATTCGCTGTGCCGCCCGGTATGGCCGAACCCGGACTGGGAGACGTAGACGATGTCCGGCTTGATTTTTTTGAGTTCGTCGTAGCCCAGGCCCCAGCTCCGCAGCGCCCTGGCGCTGAAGTTCTCCACCACCACATCAGATACGGCGACGAGTCGCTTGATCAGATCTAGGCCCCTTTCCGAGCGCAGGTTGACGGTGATGCCCTTTTTGTTCGCGTTGGTGTCGTTGAAATTCGTCCGGGTATTCAGATTTGGTTCCATTCCGGGAGCCGAACCGCCGGTGGTCCTGCCCCGCTCGTTCAGAGGCCATTCCACCTTGATGACCTCCGCTCCAAGGGCGCCTAACCAGCGGGTCGCCCACGGGCCGGCCCTCACCCAAGTGAAATCCAATACGCGGACGCCTTCCAGCGCCTTCGGTGAAAGCGCAATCTGCTCTTGGGTTAGGGCCAAATTGTCCTCCTTAATCTCCGGTTGTCTGAGTCCAAATTCGCCACGCCTGGCATGGGCGTCGATCTAACGGACCGTCTGGTTAGCTAGGTCCAGCACCTTTTCGGCCATTATGCTAAGCATCTGCCACGCCGTCACGGTGTGCGCTGACGCCTCTGCCTCGTCCGCGTTCGCATCTAAGACCACATAGGTACAGCCCAGGGCCTCGAGCTCAGCCAGGTCACGGTGCACCTGGTCCAAACTACCCTCGCCGACGATACGTCCTTCCTCCGGCATGGGCGAATCGGTCAGCCGGAGCCTGATCCTTGGACAGAGATCCGGCATCGGCCGGCCTTCTTCCTCGGCAATCTTTTTGAGACGGGGTATTCCTTCGTTCTTGAAGTCATCCATGCTTATTCGGACGGGATGCCACGCGTCGCCGTAGCGGACGGTGCGCCGCAATGCGGCATCGCTTTGGCCGCCGACCCAGATCGGGGGATGCGGGGACCGGACCGGCCGGGGCGCGGTGGTTACGTCTTTGAACGAAACGAACTTGCCTTCATAGGACGCCATATCCTGAGTCCACAGGAGTTTGACCGCTTCCAGATATTCGTTGGTTATGGCCCCTCGGGACTTGTAGGCCACCTTCAGCCCATGAAATTCTTCCTGTGCCCACCCGATGCCAACTCCTAGTACGAAACGGCCTCCGCTTAGCTGGTCCAGGTTGGCGGTGGCCTTGGCGATCTCCAGCGGATTGCGGTAGGGCACGATCAGAACCGTGATGCCGAGTTCGATGGTGTTTGTTATACCAGCCAGCCAGCCAAGCAAAGAGATAGGCTCGTAGAAGGGGGCGGGGTACCTGGACTGCACGTCTGGGGTGATTGCGATGTGGTCGGATGCCATGATCAATTGGTAGCCCAAAGATTCCGATATCTGCGCCCAACTTCTCAACGACTCGGGGGTTGTACCCGGCCCAAAGTTGACCATGTTCACGCCGATTTTCATATCTCTCTCCTACCTGATGGGCGCTGCGGGAAATATCTCGGAATCGAGCTAACCGTGCTTACGATACCAGCAAATGCGCACCCATACATACGGTAGATGTCCCGGAACGGCATCCCTTGACGACGCTTTCCGGGCCGATTACGCTCCGTTGGGTATCGCCAGATCGAATCTGATATCGAAGCAGGTGCATGTCACACATAGAACTCCGCTGTCCGAAGTGCGGCACAACCCGCCCGGCTGATATGTCGGCGGAGGCATGTTTGGCCTGCGGCTCACCTCTGGACGTTGGGTACTTTGCCTTCGACGACGCGAAGGGGGATACGGTCCCAACGCCGGTACACGATACCAGCGCAAGGGTGACCCTCGGAGAAGGGAACACCCCTTGTGTCGTTCTTAATACCATCGGCGGCCGCTTGCCTCTGGGCCGGCTGTACGCAAAGCTAGAATTTCTGAACCCGACGGGTTCTTTCAAGGACCGGGGGACGGCGACGATGCTGTCGGTTGCCCGGGAGCATGGGGTGGCAGAGTTGGTGGAAGACTCGTCGGGTAATGCCGGCGCTTCCGTGTCGGCCTACGCGGCCCGTGCCGGTATAAAGTCACACATCTTCGTGCCTGTCGATGCACCTGAAGCCAAACTTCGGCAGATACGGGCCTACGGCACCGCAGTGCATCCCATCGAAGGGCCAAGGGAGGCAGTTTCCAAGGCGGCCATCGCCTACGTCCAGCAGAATCGCCTGGTCTACGCGTCGCATATGCTAAGCCCCTATTTCGCCGAGGGGACCAAGACCTTCGCCTACGAGGTTGTGGAGCAGTTCGATGCCGGGATGCCCGGGCACATTCTCTTTCCCGTGGGAAACGGTTCGCTGTTGATCGGGGCTTTTAACGGGTTCAAAGAAATGCA
>Ga0066382_10000585_pt1 | contig 12292 bp, 7 predicted proteins | sample Knorr_S23_td_NAD_FD_71218 | JGI IMG/M metagenome (GOLD analysis project Ga0066382, IMG submission 71218) | Marine microbial communities from Southern Atlantic Ocean transect - Knorr_S23_td_NADW_ad_2500m_LV_B | ecosystem: Environmental > Aquatic > Marine > Oceanic | place: Southern Atlantic ocean... | reverse complement strand
AGTCAGGCTGTAATACAAAGTAAAAGTACCGCTCGGCGAATCAGTTTGATACATGTTAGAAATATCGAGTACACCTGCGGTAGTTTGCCCAAACAACTTTACTTTTTTGCTTTGTTTAGCCGCCAGTAAGAACTGCTCAGCGGTGCTGCCATTACTTGAATCAACAAGTACGCCAATACTCTTCGGCAAGGGTTCAATTTTATCGAATGTCTCTACCGTTACGTCTTCATCAATATTGATGTAGCTGCCGATGTGTTGATTAAGAATGTCGTACCCGTCTTTTGCCCATTGCTTTTCTTCTTCACTAAAATGAGGGTTTTGCAAAAAGCCAAGCATTCTAGAGTTGTTAAGCTCAGTAGATAAATATTCCATGCCTACAGTGCGAATAGGGTTGGTGTATAAAATAGGGAGTAAAGACGCATAGCTTACGTCACTACCACCACCGTTTCCTCGGATGTCGATAATGAGGTTTTCAGTTTTTAAAATCGTGTCTAGGTGCTTAGCGATAGCCGCGTCGATGTCTTTTTTGAAGGCATGATCGAAAGCCGGTATGCGAACTAACACAGTGTTCTCTGAAACTTTCTCGAATAGCGGAGCCTTTGTACTTAGTAGGCGAACATAGCGTGTTATTTCAGGCGACGATTCTTGTCGCGGTTCCTCTCGCGACATAACGATAAAGCTATTGCCCAACACCACTTCATTGTTACCCAAGAGTGTCATGGTATCGATTTGTCGGGCGGAGTGATCGCCCATAAAAAACGTCACTTTTGCAGTATTGTTGTCTTCAGGGTCATTAACGATGAACTTTACTTGTCCCGCCTTCCATGAAGGGTTGGTACTTTCAACGATATAAGCTTTATGGACATTACCTTCTTTTTTTAAGGCAACCGTATAGCTTGAGAATTGCCAAATCCCCTCAAGAGTTTCGTCACGTTGGCTTTTCAAATACTGTTTAAATGCCGATAAGTCGAAATCATGCACTACCGATTCGCGTACCGCTTCCTCTGAGCCATTCGTATTTAGCGCAAGACCAATGTGCCCCTTGCGAAAAAATGTAAGCCAGTCGCTAAGCACTGTGTGGCATTGCGCTTCGCTTTTCGCGCTTTGTACTCGCGCCAAAATCGCACTATTGTGGGCGGAATAAAGGTCCAGCCCTTTATTCTCTACGGTATATTGAAAACCGGCATCGTTGTTTTCAAACGTGCTTTTTAGCCATGCAAACTCACTTTCACACTGAAAGGTACTACCAAACGAACAGAAAGAGGCAAAAAGAGGGAATATCGCAAATCGTTTCACTAAATATGATGTCCATATCTACTTTTAATAACGATAAAGTATCATAAAACCATGATCTTGCGAGCATTTACCAAGCACATACTTGTAAGCAAACGTTTTAACTACTAATTCCTAAAGCGGTGAGTTCACCCCACCGCATAAGGTTTTTCTAGTGCACTTAAGCCCACACCGTTGCGTTTGATCACTTTAAGCTGAGTAGGAATACGCTCTTTCATGGCTTCAATATGGCTTATCACACCAATCATTTTTCCGCTGGCATTTAAGTTGTCTAGTGCATCAAGGGCCACATCCAAAGTTTCAGCATCAAGAGTGCCAAAGCCCTCATCTAAAAACAGCGAGTCGATACTGGTCTTGTGACTGACCAAGTCAGATAAAGCCAATGCCAGTGCAAGGCTCACTAAGAAACTTTCTCCGCCAGACAGGGTTTTGGTGTCTCGCACTACGTCACCTTGCCAGGTGTCTAATACACTTAAACCCAACCCTTCGTTTTCTTTTCGAATTAGCTGATAGCGACCGTGTAATTTATCCAGCTGCTGATTAGCAAGCTGCACTAAGTTGTCCAGAGTAAGCCCTTGAGCAAAACGTCTGAATTTGTCGCCGCTTGCCGAGCCAATTAACGAGTGCAGGTAAGTAATATCATCGTAATAGGCCTCAAACGCGGCCATCTCATCCACAAGCTGCTGCTGCCTTTCGCGGGCTTGATTGTTAGCGCTTAGCTGCTGTTCAATTTGCCCTAAAGACGATAACAGGGTGTCACGCTGCTGAGCTTGCTGAGTAATTTTCGAATCGAGCCACTGTGCACCGTGCTCTTCTAACTCGCTCTGCCACTGTGCTGCGTTAGCATGGGCTTTTAGCGATTGTTCGGTAGCTATCGCGTTTTCTAGCTTTAAGTCCGCTTGTTGTTTTTGCTGAGCTAATCGCTTTTGCAGTTCAAGCAAGGTGTTGCGGGTATCTTCGTCTAAAAGCGCATTACTAAACGCTTGCTCATCGTCAAATGGGCTGCTCGCCAACTGACGGCTAAAGTGCTCTGTTGCCTCTGTAAGTGCTTGCTCTTTTTCGCGCATTTGCTCATTAAGCTGGGCAATTTCGGCTTCTAAACGAGACAATATAGTGTCCGTTTGTTGTAGACGAGATTTGCATTCATTTACATTTCGCTCAGCCATTTCTTGGGCGGCGTTTGCCTTATTCCTTGTTTCAGCAATATTGCCTTCAGGGAATACGGTTGTGCGCGAGTCTCGCAGCGCCTTTAAACTATTATCTAGCTGCACAAGCTCTTCAGATACATCCTTTAGCTGATTCTCAGCGCTTTCGATATCACGATTAACCACAAGCAAGGTGCTACTTACCTCTTGCAACTCATCTTTAAGTTTGGCGTGTAGCTGATGATTGTGTTTATAGGTTTTTAGCGCTTCGGCTTTTTCATTTAACCACGTGGCAATTCCATCAATAGACAGGTTGTGAATGTCAGCACCGCGCGCCGTCATAGTTTCGCTAAGCGCTAAAATACTATTATTAATCCCTTGTGTTTTGTTCTCTAGCTCTACATTGCGTTCGGTGAATTGCTTTTCCAAGGTTTCGCGCTGCTGCAGAGAAACTGCAAGTTCTGACTGTTTGGCTTGTAGCAACTGTTGCGAATCATTTTTAGCCTGCAATGCAGTATTCAAAGCTTGCTCGCACTCTTCTAAACGGGTTAATTGGGCACTAATATCATCAAGACGAGTTTTAAACTCCTGGGTAAATTGAGCGACGCTTTGCGAAGTATTAATGTCGACCTTTTCAAAGCTAGGTATATCAGCGCTAAGTACGCTTGAAATCTGCTGCCACTTTTCTAACAGCGTCTCTCGTTGGCCGCTTGCCTGTTCTAGCTGCTTATTAACCTGAACAAGAGTGAATTCAGTTTGTGTAACACTTTCTTTTGCCCGCGCCCCTTGCAGCTCAATATCATCTAACTGCTGCTTTAAGCTATCTCGCTTTTGGATAGTTTCAGGTACATCAATAACCACGCTAGACGTGGTGTGCTCGTTTGCCCCACAAACAGGGCATGGCTCGCCACTTTTTAACTGTGCGCGCAGGTGCGCCACTTCAGCATCCAAGGCGATAAGCGCCTCTATGTCTTTTAAATTACTACGAGTTTGCTTGTAAGCATCAACCAAGGCTTGGCGGTCAGATTGCTGCTGAGCTAGTTTCTTCGCTAAGTCTTCCTTTTGCGCACCCAGCGATACTTTCTCTTGTTCTAGTGCCAAATATTGCTGTTGAATATGCCCTATCTGTAATACGTTATCCCAATGATGAAGCTTGGTATCACGCTCTTGCTGAAGACTTGCTTTACTGGTTGCATTAGCACTATTAGTATCACTTGGTTTGTCAGATAGCGCGGCCTGAAGTGCCTTTTCGCACTTGGCTACTTGCGCGTTTTTGTCATCGAAGGTCTGCGTTAACGCGCTTAACGACTCATTTGTTTTTGCGATAGCGTCATCTAGGGATGAAAGCGCCTGACGATCATTCTTTACGCTTTGTGTCAGTGTTTCTAACTGCTTTTTATCATGTTCAATATGGCGCGCCGTTTCACTCCAGCCACTTATAAAATCCGCTATGCCGCTAAGTGATTGATGTTCACGTAAGTAGGTTTCCAGTTCACCAAGCTTGGTCTTGTTATCTGCCGAAGCGTTTTCGATTTCTGTGCGCTTTAGCGTTAACGCGTTTATTGACTGCCTTAAACGTGCCGCGTTTTCGTTTGCTTTTTGCTGTTCGGCAGTGAGCTGCGCTATTTGGTTATCTAGCGGAACTACCTGCTCATTTATGCGCTTTTCAAGCTCACTGCTTTGTTGCTTTGTAAGAACTAACGCTTGTTCAGCGTTGGTCACTTCCAAACTGAGCTGTGCCTTTTGCGTTTTTAAGTCGGGCAACTGGGCTGCTTTCTCTTCAAGTTTTTCTTTATAACGAGTTACATCTTGCTGAAGCCCGTTTCTTTGCAAAAATGGCAGGCGAAGCTTTTCAGCTGGCTCACTTTGGGTTAGAAGGTCAAGCTCTTGTTTTGCCTCATCAATGGCGTTATCCGCGGTCTGCTGCGCTGCGCTGGCTTCTTTAATGGAGAGCTCATTGGCGTTAAACGCTTGTTGCCACTGCTGTTGCTTTTGCAGTTCAGCAAGTGTTTGGTTAAACGCTGAAACTTGGCTCTTGGTTTGTGCTTGCCCTTCTTCAAGCTGGGCGATTTGCTCGTCGCTAAGCAAGGTTACGCCTTCCAGCTTTATCGCGAATTCTTTTTTCTTTTGTTTAGCGTCACTAAATTGCTGATGTACTGCCTGTGATATCTGCCCGTAAATTTCAGTGCCAGTTAACTCTTCAAGCAGCTCGGCTCGGTCGGCCTCGTTAGCATTTAAAAACGCAGCAAAATCCCCTTGCGACAACATCATAGACTTGGTGAAACGGGCAAAATTAAGGCCAGTCAGCTTTTCAATCTCTTCGCTTTTCGGCCTAACTTGGGTAGCCAATACCTTACCGCTTTCAACTTCGGCCAGCTCAACATCAGCACTTTGCAGGTTACCGTCAACTTTCCCTCTGGCCCGACGCATACTCCAAAACGCACGGTATGCTTTCCCCTTAATATCAAACTCAACCTCCGCCAAACACTCCGCCGTGCCGCGGGTCATGATGTCGTTGTTAGACGTTGAAATTGGCCCCAAGCGAGGGGTTTGGTGATAAAGCGCTAAACAAATAGCATCAAGTAGGGTGGTTTTACCTGCCCCTGTTGGGCCAGTTATGGCAAATAGGCCATTGTCGATAAACGGCGACTGAGTGAAATCTATCTTCCACTCCCCTTTTAGGGCGTTTAGATTTTTAAGGCGTAAGGTCAGTATTCTCATTGTATTACACGCCTTTATTTTCTGTTGTGTTTGCCAATGAGGTCTCTACTGGTGCTTCAGCATCTTCATCATTGGTGTGCACTTGCTCTACTGCTTCATTGAACAGCTGCCTTATCCGGTTTATGCGTGAAGCGCTTTTTTCTGAACCGGCTTGTTCCATTGCTCGGGTGCTTTGGTCGTCATCTAGCAGGGTTGCTTGTGCCGACTCAGTTGGTGCCGACTCACTTGTTGGATTATCTTCTATGCTCTCCAGTGCCAAACGCGCTTCAAATACATCGTTTACCGATAGTTCGCTAAGCTGGACGTTTTGCTTTTCTGTTAGGCTATTTACTGTGCGCTTACGCTTGCGTTTCAACTGTAAAATTTCAGCGTTTTTCCCTTCTAACAAGCCCTGAATACGCTGCTGTAGATCAGTCAGATAGTCTTCTGTTTCAACTTCAATGCATAACCACACGGGGTCTTTAGGTCTAATGGCGTTATCCATTGCGCTATCGGCTTTCTGATTAGCCACAGGGGCCGAGTTCGTATTGCTGTCATCATGTGTTTGAGAAGCTAACGTGATGGCATCGCTCTTATTAATGGCCGCCTCAATCGCTTTTAAGTCGCCTTTTATTACTTCCATGGCCTGAAAGCGCGGTACCGGAAGCGTTGAGATAGTAGGCGTTGTGCTTTCAGATTCAAACGTTATCAACACTACTTGCTTTTGTGTGTTTAGTTCATCAAAACTTAGCGGTATGGGTGAGCCTGAATAGCGAATGTGTTCTGTCTTAGCGACTTTCTGTGGCCTGTGAATATGCCCAAGTGCAATGTAATCGGCAGGCGGAAACCCTTTGGCGTCAAAGCCTTCAAGGGTACCAATGTAAATATCACGTACACTTTCTGACTGACTCACGCCTAAAGCGGTTAAGTGCCCTGTAGCAATAATAGGAATGGCAGCGCTGTTTTCACTGCCGTCTTTTATTCGCTTTTCTTCCATTGAAGCGCGCAGTGACAAGGCTTCATTATAAAGCGTCCCATAATGCTGCTTTATCGCATCGCCAAGCGCTTGACGCTTGTCAGTGCCGCTTTGCCCTGCCTCACTAACAAGCACATCGCGTGGGCGAATAAAGGGTACGGCACACAATACGGCACTGGGCTGCCCCTTGCGATCGTTAAGCGTAATGACTTGTTCACTCAATTCGCCGTATGTACTGGCAATTACGTGGCTATTTAAGTATTTAAGTAGCGCCTTACTTTCGTTCAATACCGATACTGAATCGTGATTTCCCCCCAGCACCACCAATGTACACTGCATCCCCTGAAGTTCACCGATAAACGCATGGTAGAGCTCTCTGGCGTAGCTAGGCGGCGTGCCCGTGTCAAACACATCACCCGCGACAATAATCGCATCTATTTGATGCACTTCTACTTGTTGAAGAAGCCATTTAAGGAAAGCGGCGTGTTCGTTTTTGCGACTTTTCGTAAAAAAACTCTGACCTAGGTGCCAGTCAGATGTATGCAATATTTTCATGTAGAAGTGAACCAGGCTTGTTGCATTGGAGATAGAGAAACGCATTCGGCGCAATGGCGCTGCTGCTATGGAGTGTCGAGGTTGGTCAACGCACCGTACAGCAACTATAGAGATTTTGTGGTTTTATGACAATGGATTGATAGCGTAATTGTTCGTTTGAAATAGTTATTTCTGCGTACTGCTCATCGAGAAAACTGATGTCATAAAGCGCGCATTGTGGAATATGCTAACTTGCTCTAAATAAGGGCGACGTAAGCGCACATTAAACAGGCTGATAAATATTATCCCAGTAGTCATCAAGTATCTTCACAGCATCGTTAAGCGCCCGCGCCACAAAAATATCGCGGTATTGTTCGACTAGTTCCATGTCCACCAGCTTATTAATAGCGTCAGTAACGTCGAAATCGAGCGCACAATCAAGCTCTTCTGAAAAGTAACTTTCTATTACACTATCGAGCGTTGCTAATGTCATTCCACCAGCGGCAATCTCGCGCTCTGCACGCACCGCGCAGAATGCAGCACCACCTTCTACAGACACTTCACTACATTTCAGCAAAAATGTATAAGCCAACAAAGCTTCTTTGCAGTCCTCTTCCTCTGCTGCATCAATTAACGTATGAAACACGCCTGCATTATTGTCTAAATTTTTAAAATAAAGATTGTCAGACAAGGCTTTCATAAACCTGATTTTTCTGTTTTTAAACTTTGTCCATTCCTTAAAGATAAAGCTGCCGAATACACCCATGCCAATACCAAAAGTGATTAGGCTTTGCTTAGTCAATTCCACTTCATCGTCTTTAAAGCCTAGCCAAAAGGCCAGAAAAGATGCCATGAGAAGTAACGACGCGCCTAACTTAGTCACTAGTACCACGGTGCCACCTATTGCCGCCGATGCACTAATAATCAACTTATCTAGCGGACGCATTTTGACTTCGCTATTGGGAAACAGCATCTCCAAGTCTGCTTTAGGTACGTTTTGGAAAAGCTTTATTATGGTGGAACCAGGTTTAAAGGTAACTGGCGTTTGCCCTTTCTCTTTGAAGTAGGCTTCATCTTTAAAAGTGATATAAACAGCCACTTTGTCGTAGTTGGTAAATGACACCTGCTTTTTTCGCAACCCGAAAAAAGTACGCAGCGTTTCAGTTTTTACCGACTCGCCCCGTCGATAAAACACCACATTTTCAAAGTCTTCGAAGCTAACCGCAAGGCGCACTTTAAACAGCGACTCTTCGTTTAATGCTGCTTCTAAATCTTCGTTTGTGACTTTTTCAAAATTGGCTGCGTTTAATAGATTGGCAAACGCACTCGAAAACGCCTTTTGGCTTTGCTTTCTCGTAGCTTCACTTGAAAGTGTAAGATCGCGGGTGTCTTTGTTTGGGTCAAAATCGTTATAGCTATCTTTCAGACCCTCAAGTTGCTCATGATATTGATAGTGTATGCGATTAACGAGCAATGTTGAGAACGTACGAAAAAGAGTCCTCTCTTGCACAATTACGTTTTCACACAATCTACTAACATCATGTTTGCGAAATGGGATAAAGCGTTCTAATGGCATCGAGTGGTCTTATTAGTTCGAATGTTTCTTGTTAGATAAAAATAGTTACCGTACTGTAACAATGAAAACAACCACTTATAAATAAATTAAGCCTAATTGATAATGCCTTAGACATAGGCTTCGCCTAATATCTAAACGACATAAATGTTAAATATAGTTAACATAGACTACACTAATTCTTAATTATACTTGTAATTTTCGGAGACGTTATGTTCGTATCAAGTTCTCGATACAATAATGACATTTCGGCTCTTAGGGACGAAAGCCAAGGCTTGCTTGGTACGCTGGATGCGTTCAAAAACACAATGGCCTATGCCATCTATAGTACCGATGGACAGTGCACATTTGCCTCTCCCGTATTACTTTCCATTTTGGATTACTCAAATTCAACCGCAACGTCGTTTTCCCATGCGGCAATGCGCGTTGAAGGTGTTGAACCTGAGTCACAGTACAAATCGTTTTGGCAACACTTGGTCAATGGCGGCAGCTTTAGCGACACGGTTGCAAGAAAATCGGCGTTAGGTGAAACGAAGTGGCTTAAGGCAAGCTACGTAGCGGTGAATAAGCATGGCGTTACAGAAATTCATGCCATTTACCACGATATCACTGAACATGAAAATGCTTATTTTGCCGGTAAAGCAGCGACTGACGCACTAAACAAGTCGATGGCGGTAATTGAGTTTCATCCTGATGGAACAATTATCACGGCAAATGAGAATTTTACTGCAACAGTGAAATACAGTTTGGCCGACATTCAAGGTAAACACCATCGCATGTTCTGTCGCGATAAGTTTTATCAAGAAAATCCTAATTTTTGGGGTAACCTTGCCCGGGGTAATTTCTCTTCAGGCCAGTTTGAGCGCGTAGATGCGCACGGTAACGCATTGTGGTTGGAAGCAACGTACAACCCCGTGTTTGACGCTTCGGGCCGAGTAGTAAAAGTTATTAAATTTGCATCTAACATTACCGATGCAATTAACGAAAAGAATGCAATCGCACAGGCGGCGGAACTCGCAGTATCAACGGCAGAAGAGACGTCTCAAATTGCCCATGAAGGTGCCTCGTCACTTCAACGAAGCGTTGAGATTTTCAATACAGCCATGTTAGAAGTTGAGCAAACCAATCAACTTATGCACGAACTGAGTGAGCAATCGCTAAAAATTGAAACCATTGTGACAACGATTAGTGGCATTGCTGAGCAAACCAACCTTTTAGCACTAAATGCCGCTATTGAAGCTGCACGTGCAGGCGATCAAGGTAGAGGATTTGCTGTAGTAGCAGATGAAGTGAGGCAGCTAGCGCAACGTACCAGCGATTCGACTGTGGAAATTGAAAGTGTAGTGGCAGAGAACAGAAAGCTTGCTGACAAATCCACGAAGAAAATGGCAGGCGTTAAAGACAGTGTTGACCAAAATAGTCAACAGATTGCGCAAGTGCAAAGCATTATTGATGAAATTCAAAAAGGCGCATTGAATGTATCTGAAACTGTATCAGGTATTCTACGCTAGCAGTCATGTTAAATTAGTAAAAAGGGCTGTTGTATCATCAACAGCCCTTTTTTTTAAACCCGCTTTTTCACACAAACGATTTTTCGCGTACGCATACGTACAAGCCTAGCACCGTTTAATTGTGGGGGTTATTTTGCGTGCACCACGCTAGCAATCTGCTGCTGTTGAATATTCAGGTATTTCTTGATGCTGTCCCCGTTCTTGCCATATTGATCAACAAACGCAGCGACAGATAGTCCGTTACACGTCATGTCCTGTGCTACGTACTTTTTATCTAGCGCAGATTCTTTAATTTGTTCATGTAGCTTCCACTTGTTCCCGGTAGCGGCAGCAACGCAAAGGTTAGAGGTGACCGAATCGTCGGTAGGCTTAAATTCTACAGAAGCTAAAGCACTTCCGGTGAACACAGAGGTAAGAGCAACAATAGCGATAGCAGTAATACGTGATTTCATAGCATGATTTCCTTATTGGGACGAAGTTACGTTGTTGTGGCGTTACGCCTTGGCCACACTCATATTCACTATTACAATCACTGCGCCAACTTTACAAAGCTATTTAAATTCAAAAACTTAACTACAAACCCAGAAATAAGCACCCGCTAGAACAGTAAACGAAATACGACCTTTCAAGATAATTCGCCAAATAGTAGTATTTTTGACCACTGCGTTCTATCTGAGCCTATCGTCGTCTAAAATTTCGTTTTATTGAGCGATAAAACACACTGCTTACCTTATTTGGCTTAAATAAAAAATTGTCTTAGCTTACAATGCGCTGATGACTTATCCCGTTCCAGCTAAACAGGTTGAAACCCTGTACGAAATTAAGAAAAGCAAATTCATTGCTTGTGCCGGCTTTGCAAATTCTCGTGAAAGTGCAATGGCGCTTTTAGATAGTGTGAAACAACGGTATCCCGACGCCAGACACCATTGCTGGGCTTATGTTTTTGGCAACCCTAACTCGCCAAGTAGCGCGGCGATGGCTGATGACGGCGAGCCTAGCGGCACTGCCGGTAAACCCATATTAAATGTACTCCAGCACAAAGATATCGGCGACATCATGATTATTGTCACGCGTTATTTTGGCGGAATTAAATTAGGTGCGGGGGGATTGGTAAGGGCTTACTCGGCTGCAGCACAGCAAGCCATAGATGCTCTTGAGGTAAGACAAGAGATAAAGCTGGAAGCGCTTAGCGTAGACATCGATTTCAAACACGAGCAGTTTGTACGTCACTTGGTAGAGCAAGCTCAAGGTAAAATTGCGAACTGTAACTATGGAAGCAGCGTGGTAATAAATGTTGAGCTACCTTTAGATGCACTTCAAGACTTTAAAAAGCAGATGGCCCCCATTGCTTTTTCAGTGTCAGTTGAAAACGAGTAAGTCCTAGAAAACAATAAGCAAGTGATAAAATTAGGGCTAGCTTTTGATGGTTTCTATATGTAAATAAAAAAGGCTCTGAAAACCACCAGAGCCTTACCTTTTAATCACACATAACTAGGGCCTGTTAACCTTATCCTTTAAAGGTGCCTCGAATGGGGTAGTTGTTATCTGGGTTACGTATAAACTCCAAGCCTGATACAAGTTGCTCTAAGTCAGGGCGCACAAACGGCGCGTTTGCTATTTCAGCAATATGAATGTCGTTTTTTTCATTCACTACAAATAGCGCAGGTTCAGCAAAATTGTGGTCGGTTTCTTTATCTGAACGCGGCTTGGAGATGTATAGCCCAAGTTTTTCCATATCTTCTTGCGAGAGACCGTAAGCAATAGGGAACGTAATCGACAGGTCGTCTAGATGCTCATCGAGCTGTGCTTTGCTGTCACCACTTACAGCCACCAAATCAATATTGAGCTCACGTAGACGACCTTTATAATCTTCTAATTTGTTCAGGAATTTAGTACATATTGGGCAGTGTTTACCGCGATAAACGACCACCATTTTCCAATCACATCCCTCTTCTTTATTGGTAAGCGACACCGTTTCCCCTGTGGATAGGGTTGCTGAGACATCGGGAAATGTCGTTGCTGGATGCATTTTTTGCGTATACATAAAAACTCCTTAAAGTCGGTTTAATCCTTCAAAGTACAAGCGAGATCGCGATAAACTGCTTTGTACAGATACACATCAAAGTAAAATTCTATACGTTGTACCCAACTTTCAGATCGTTTATTTGAACAATTGTTCAAATTTTTATTATCTTTCCTCTCGCGTTTTCTATACCAGCGACAGACACAAAAAAAGCAGCTCAATTGAGCTGCTTTTATTTTTTAGCCTGTCCCGTCCTAAAATACGTTGACATAAAGAGGACTTCTTTATGACAACTTCAAGTAATCAAAGACCTAAGCGCACACAGCGTGATTACACCTTAGCTTTTAAATTGGGTGTGGTTGAGCGTGTAGAAAAAGGCGAATTCACTTATAAACAGGCACAAGCTCACTTCGGAATACAAGGAAGGTCGACGGTACTGGTTTGGCTCAGAAAGCATGGTAGACTCGACTGGTCGAAACCATTTCAGCATCCACTTATGCCAAGTTCAAAAGAAACACCAGCCGAAAAAATAAAACG
>Ga0066382_10000570_pt1 | contig 12437 bp, 13 predicted proteins | sample Knorr_S23_td_NAD_FD_71218 | JGI IMG/M metagenome (GOLD analysis project Ga0066382, IMG submission 71218) | Marine microbial communities from Southern Atlantic Ocean transect - Knorr_S23_td_NADW_ad_2500m_LV_B | ecosystem: Environmental > Aquatic > Marine > Oceanic | place: Southern Atlantic... | reverse complement strand
TTTTTTTTAAATGTCGTTCCAATAATGATTGTAGTTGGATTAATTCTGATTTTTATTGTACTTATCATTGGATTAATATCCATGCTTTCAAAAGGAGACTTTAATAAAAAATATTCTAATAAATTAATGAGGTTACGTGTTTTAATTCAAGGTATAATTATATTAATTTTTTCTATTATTCTTATAGTTAATTTTTTGAAATAAATAACTTTTGATAAAATTAAACAAAATCTATACAAGAAGAGGAGATAAAGGTTCAACATCTTTAGGAGATGGTAAACAAGTTTTAAAACATTCTATAAGAGTTGAAACATACGGATCCGTAGATGAAGCTAATGCTTTTATAGGTTTAACAATATTAAAGGCGCCTAAACAAATAAAAAAAATTCTTTTGAGAATACAAAATGATCTTTTTGATTTAGGAGCTGATCTTTGTACTCCAGATAAAAAAAATATTAAAAAATTAAAAATTACTCCAGATCATATTCGTTTTATTGAAGAAAATATTGATTTTTATAATAAATCATTATCTCCTTTAAATTCATTTGTTTTACCAGGCGGAAGTGAATCTTCCGTATTTTTTCATATTGCAAGAACTGTAGTTAGAAGAGCAGAAAGGAAAACATCTGATTTATTAAAAAAAGAAAGAATCAATCCTCATACTATTTCCTATTTAAACAGATTATCTGATTTGTTATTTGTCCTTGCAAGGTATTTAAATAATAAAGGAAAAAGAGATATTCTCTGGGTTCCAGGAAAAAATTTAAAAAAGAGATAAATTTGCATATAATAAGTTTAAAAAACATTTCACTTTTTTTAATTATTTTACTTCCATTTGCAATTATTCTTGGCCAAGCTCCTTCAGATATAATTGTAAGTACAATTTCTATTTTATTTTTGTGTAATTCTATAAAGCAAAAAGATTGGTCTTGGATAAAAATAAAATGGATAAAAATAATATTTTTTTTATGGATTTATTTGATATTTGCAAGTTTTTTTGCATTAGATAAAGAAATAGCTTTTTCTCATTCAATTTTATTTGTACGTTTTTTTATTTTTGCAGTTGCTTTACAATATTGGCTGCTGTCTGATAAAAAATTCTTAACATATACACTTTATTCTCTTTCAACTGCCTTTATTTTTGTATTTATTGATACCTTTTATCAATTTTTGCATTTTGATTTAATTAAAGGTTATGGTCCTGATATTTTAGGCTATTATTCTAATGATCATTTTAGATTAACAGGTCCATTCAGAGGCAATATCCCAGGAGCATATTTATCCAAATTCTTTTTTATAATTTTTTTATTTACTATTATTAAATTAAAAAAATCAAACAAAGATAATTTATTATTTGTTCCTTTAATGACATTCAGCTTCTTTTTAGTATTTTTAACTGGTGAAGCAATGTCTTTTGCTAGCATGGGATTAGGTTTATTAATTCTTTTTTTATTAGAAAATAAATTTCGAAAAAAAATAGTTTACTCACTAACTATTTTATTTTTTTTAATTTTTCTTGTAGTTAAATTTAATCCTGTATGGAAAAAAATAGAAATAATTGAAAAAAATCCTTGGCACAATGGAACAGTTTATCAAGTTAAAGTGCCTTGTGAAAATAATAAAAATGAAATTTGTAAAAAAAAGTTTAAAACTCAACCTCTTTTTTACGAAGTATTTACTAATTTTTCAAAAAGTGCTTATTGGGAAACATATAATCAAGCTTTAACAATATGGAAAGATCACCTGTTTTTTGGCATAGGTATAAAGAATTATACTAGTGCATGTAAACTAGAAAAATATAAAGAAAATTTAAAATATTTTTTCTGCACAACACATCCTCATAATTTTTATATACAATGGTTATTAGAAACAGGAATAATAGGATTAATAGGATTTGTAATTTTGCTAATTTCTTGGTTTAAATATTTTATTAAAGAGATTAATAAAAATATAAATCCCTTAATATATTCACCAATTCTAACTTTATTTGTGATATTTTGGCCAATTATGTCAACAGGTAGTTTTTTTTCAAATAGAAATGCAACGATGAATTGGTTTATTATTGCTTTATGTTTAGCAATAACAAATTTAAGAAATAAAAAAGTTTAATTTTTTTTAATTGAAATTGTATTTTTAGAATGTAAATATTTGTCATCATGAAAATTTTAGTACCTGTAAAAAGAGTTGTAGATTATAACGTTAAAATAAAAATTAAAAGTGATAATTCTGGGGTAGATTTGGAAAATGTAAAAATGGCAATGAATCCGTTTGATGAAATTGCTGTTGAAGAAGCTGTAAGGTTAAAAGAAAAAAAATTGTGTGATGAAATAATAGCAATATCAATAGGTTCATTAAAATCTGAAGAAACTATTCGCACAGCTTTAGCAATGGGTGCGGATAAAGGGATTTTAGTTGAAACAAGTGAAGATGTGCAACCTTTAGAAGTAGCTAAAATTTTAAATGAAATCATTAAAAAAAATAATCCAGATTTAGTTTTAATGGGTAAGCAAGCTATAGACGATGATTCAAACCAAACCGGGCAAATGCTAGCAGCATTACTTGGATGGCCTCAAGGAACTTTTGCATCAAAACTAGAAATAAATAAGCAAGAAATTAATGTTACAAGAGAGATAGATGGTGGACTTGAAACATTATCAATAAAAATACCGGCAGTTGTAACAACGGACTTAAGACTTAATGAACCAAGGTATGCTTCTCTTCCAAATATAATGAAAGCTAAACAAAAACCTATTGAAAGAATCAAATCTAATGATTTAGGCGTTGATATAAAACAAAGAATTAAAATTTTAGAAATAACAGAACCACCAAAAAAGAAGGCTGGTATTAAAGTAAAAAGTGTTGAAGAACTTGTATCCAGGCTCCACAACGATGAAAAGGTTATATAATAAATGAGTGTATTAGTTTTAATAGAACATGACAATAAAATTGTAAAAGCTTCATCACTTAATACTATTACGGCAGCAAAAAAAATAGATCAAAAAGTGCATGCGATAGTTATAGGTGAAAACTGTAAAAAAGTATCTGAAGAAGTTTCAAAGTTTGATGGAATAGAAGAAGTATTGTTAGCTGATAACAAAATACATGCAAATCATTTAGCCGAAAATATGGCCCCTTTAATTGTAGAAATTGCAAAAAATTATACTCATATTCTTGCACCTTCCTCTACTTTTGGAAAAAATATAATGCCACGTGTCGCAGCATTATTAGATGTAGCACAATTGTCAGATATAATTTCCGTAATAAATTCAGATATTTTTATCAGACCAATATATGCAGGAAATGCAAATTCCAAAATTCAATCATTAGATAAAATTAAAATTATAACTGTAAGAACAACAACGTTCGAAGCGACAAAAAAAGAAGGTGGTAAAGCAAAAATTACAGAGATTCCAATTGGAAAAGATATGAATATTTCAAAATTTGTTAAAAATGAACTCAATAAATCAGATCGTCCAGAATTAACTTCAGCAGGAATAATTGTTTCTGGAGGAAGAGGTATGGAAAGTGGAAAAAACTTTTCTTTATTAGAAGAGTTAGCAGATAAATTAAAAGCTGCAATAGGAGCATCTAGAGCAGCTGTTGATGCGGGTTTTGTTCCTAATGATTTTCAAGTAGGTCAAACTGGTAAGGTTGTTGCTCCAGAATTATATATTGCAGTTGGAATATCAGGGGCCATTCAACACCTAGCAGGAATGAAAGATAGTAAAATTATTGTAGCTATTAACAAAGATGAAGAGGCGCCTATCTTTCAAGTCGCAGATTACGGATTAGTAGGAGATTTATTTCAAGTCTTACCAGAATTAACAAAAGAAATTGACAAAATTAAATCTTAATTTTATTTGTTTAAATATTTAATAAATTTAATAACAGTATCATTATCCCAGTCAATATCTCCTTCATACTTAGCAATTATTATGCCGTCCTTATTAACAAAAAAACTAGTTGGTAATCCAAATAATTTTAACTCCTTAGCTAATGTATTTTTAAAATCGAAAAATTGATTTAAATTCTTAATTTTTGTTTCAATATAAAAATTTTTAACTTCCTCAATACCATCTCTATCAAGGGATATAGGCAAAACTTTAAACCCCTTATCAAATTTTGACTGAAGTCTATCTAAAGATGGCATTTCTTTAATACAAGGAGGACACCAAGTGGCCCAAAAATTTATTAATAAAATGTTCCCGTTAAATTTGCTAAATTTTATGTTCTCATTTAAATTATTTTTAAAAAATAAGTTAGAAATATTTTTCTTATCTTCTATTAATTCTAAGTCTTTTAATTCACCTACAATAAAATTTTTGATTTCATCGTTTTGAGAATCATTATAAGATTTAAAAGATAATAAAGTTATTACAAAAATGATTAAAATAATTTTTTTCATATAAAAACCTTTTAACTTAGAAAAAGTATATTATCTAATGAACAAAAAAAAATGAAAAAAAACAAAAAATATTTTAATCCTATTTGGGGTTCAAATTTCAATAAAAGAATAAATTCTTTAATGGAAGAAATTAATTCTTCAATTGATTTTGATAAGAGGTTGGCTTTGCAAGATTTAAAAGTATCTACCGCTCACTGCAAAATGCTAAAAAAACAAGGAATCATCACATCAAAAGATTCGAGTCTTATAATTAGCGGATTAAAAAAAATAAAATTACAAATACAAAATAAAAAATTTGAATTTAGTAAAAAATATGAGGATATTCATATGAATATTGAAGTAGCATTAAAAAAAATTATAGGAGACGTCGCAGGAAAATTACATACTGCTAGATCAAGAAATGATCAAGTAGGAACAGATCTTAAATTATGGATTAAAGATGCAATAAAAGAAATATGTTCTGAATTAACAGATTTACAAAAAATTATAATAAAAAAAGCTGATTCAAACATAAATACGATTATGCCTGGTTTAACTCATTTACAATCTGCACAAATAGTATCTTTTGCACATCATTTGATGGCATATTATGAAATGATAAAAAGAGATAAATTAAGATTTTTGGACTGTTTTAAAAGATTGAATGAATGTCCACTTGGATCGGCTGCTTTAGCTGGTACAACGTTCCCTATTGATAGATTTCTGACAGCTAAACTTTTAGGATTTGAAAAACCAACATCTAATTCTATGGATAGCGTGTCGGATAGAGATTATGCTCTAGAATTTTTATCAATTATTGCTATATGTGGTTCACATTTATCAAGGTTTGCCGAAGATATAGTTATATGGGCAAGTGAACAATTTAAATTCATTAATTTATCTGATGATTTTTCTACTGGTAGTTCGATAATGCCCCAAAAAAAGAATCCTGACTCTGCAGAACTTATAAGAGGAAAAACAGGGAGATTAAATGGTAATTTAATAAACCTTTTAACAACATTAAAAGGATTGCCTTTAACTTATAATAAAGATCTACAAGAAGACAAAATTCCTGTTTTTGATAGTTTTGATAATTTGTTTATTTCAATAAAGGTATTTCAAGGAATAATAAAAGGAATGAATGTTAGAAAAAAAGAAATGTTAGATGCATGTAACAAAGGTAATTTGATAGCAACAGATTTAGCTGAATGGATGGTGGTGAATTTGAAAATTACTTTTAGATCATCTTACAAAATTGTCGCTAAAATAATTAAAATTGCAGAAAAAAATAATTGCCAAATAAACGATTTAAAAACAGAACAATTAAGTTTTATTGAAACTAATTTTAGAAAAAAAATTGAAAAATTTTTAAAACAAAAAAATTTAATAAATTATAAAAATAGTTTTGGTGGTACTGCGCCTCAAAAAGTAAAAAAAGCAATTCAAAAAGCTAACAAAGATCTTTTTTAAATTTAATGAAAAAAATTATATTTAATATATTCTTATGTTTACTCATTATTAATACATTAACCTTTTGCGGAAAAAAGGGTGATCTAGAACAACCTGAGAACACTAAGGAATATCCAAGGCAATATCCAAATGAATGATTTTAAATTTAAAAGTAATATTCTACATGTAGAAAAAGTATCTATTAAAAATTTAATAAAAAAATTTGGTACACCATTTTATTGTTACTCGGCAAACACAATAATAAAAAAATTTAATGAATTTAAAAAACATTTTGGTAATTCTAATGCAATTATTTGTTATGCTGTGAAAGCAAATCCTAATATTGCAATATTAAAAATCTTGTCAAAACTTGGTTGTGGTGCAGAAGTTGTGTCAATCGGTGAACTTTTAAGAACTTTAAAAGCAGGTATACCAAATAATAAAATTGTTTTTTCTGGAGTTGGAAAAACATATGAAGAATTAGAATATGCAATAAAAAAAAATATACTCCAAATAAATTTTGAATCTTTTGAAGAATTAGAATTAATTCTAAAAATTTCAAAAAAATTAAAGAAAAAAGTTAATTTGGGATTACGAATTAATCCTAATGTAAATGCAAAAACACATAGTAAAATTACAACAGGTACAAAAAATGATAAATTTGGATTAGATATAAAAACAGCAGAAAAAATTTACAAAAATTATAATAACAATCCCAGTGTTAAAACTATGGGACTTTCAATACATATTGGTTCACAAATAACAAATATAACTCCATTTGTAAAAGCGTTTTCTAAAATTAAAAAACTTATAAAAAAAATGAAAAAAAATAAAATAATAATTAACAATTTGGATTTAGGAGGTGGAATTGGAATACGCTATAATAAGGAAAGAACTATTTCTATTGCTTCATATGCTAAGAAAGTTTTATCCATATCTAAACAACTAAAATGTAATATAATTTTAGAACCTGGAAGAATTTTGGTTGCTGAATCAGGTATATTGGTTTCAAAAATTTTATACATAAAAAAAAATACAAAAAATAACTTTGCAATAATAGATGCAGGAATGAATGATTTAATGAGACCTGCATTATATAATTCGGAACATTCGATAGAAACTATTATTCAAAAAAGAAAGGGTTCAAAAAAAAACTACACCGTTGTGGGTCCAATTTGTGAAACTACTGATACATTTATAAAAAAACATTCAATAAACAAACTAAAAATGAATGATTTGATTTTTTTTAAAAATGTAGGTGCTTATGGAGCATCAATGTCATCAACATATAATTCAAGACCAATGATTCCAGAAATAATGGTTTATAAAAAACATTTTGGAATTGTCAGAAATAAAGAAAATGTAATAAAACAAATTGCTAAAGAAAAAATTCCAAATTGGATACTCAAGATAAAAAGTTAGATATAATTTTTAATTTTTTCATAAACTAATTCAGGTTTAATTAAATCCATACCTTTTTCAAGAGAAATAGGATTAAACCCATATTTATGAGGATCAACTGCCCCACCAGGTGGAACGATTGGAAAGATATTTTTAACATGTTTTATTGGTGGAGAGGCTCCAAATAAACCGAATGATTTAATATTTAGTGCACCTGCAAGATTTAGCGGCCCTGAATCATTTCCGATAAAACATTTACTTTTTGTCATGATTGATAAATTTTTAATAATAGAATTACAAGATACTAATATTTTTTTTTTGTGTAAGCATTTTTCAATTATAGATTTTGCTATTTTTCTTTCATTTGGAGCACCAATTAAAAAAATTGTTTTTTTCCCTTTTTTCCTTAAAACAAAATTTATTAATTTTGAAAAGTATTCTCCTCTCCAGGTTCTGTAAAAAGAATATGGGATATTTTTATCCATAAAAGCTGTTTTATTGCATGAAAAACCAATTGTTATCCATGGCTTAGGATATTTACTAAATTGTAATACATTTTTTTCTATTATTTTTCTTGGTAAAAAAATTTCAGGATATAATTTAAAATCAATTCCATGAATATTCATAAATTTTTTTGCTTTAAAAACATTATTTTTTTTTTTTGAGCTATTGCCGATATTTTTTTTAGATGTTAACCAAACTTTTTGTGTACCAAAACCAAATCCATAGATTTTTTTTATTTTTGACAATCTACCAGCTATTGCATATCGAGGACTCCTATGAAATATCCAAAGAGTTGTGAACTTTTGTTTTTTAAAATTATTTACCAATCTTGGAAAATTGATAAGTGTATTTAAAAATTTCCGCGTCTCACTTAAATAAAAAACTTTAGCTACCTTTTTATCATACTTTAAAATTTCTTTTGCAAGGGTTGTAGAACGTGTATATAAATAAATTTTTTTATCTTTTGATACTTTTGCAAGGCCATGTAAAAAAGGTAAATGCCACACAATATCCCCAATACCAGGATAGGTAAGTATAACAGCTGTTTTGCCAGTTTTATTTATCAGCATCTTCTAAGAAAAAATCAATTTTTATTTCTACAATATCTTCATCTTTCTTTGAAATGTAACTAGTTTCAAAATTTGTATTTTCCTTGGGCAATAAAACTTCTTTTTCTGCATAAAAAAACCATGATGATAAAATATTATTTTTAGAATCAAGTAATGATGCTTGTAGTCTTGGTATTTTTTCATTTTTGTCAGATATATTATTAATTTTTCCAGAAATAGTTACAACTTTACTATTATCATTCAGTATATTTATATCTTTTTCTATATTTTTAAGTATTAAATTTTGTTTTATTTCTTCATTTTCCAAACCTGTCAATAAATAAAATTGTTTCGTTTTTGGAAAATAAATTATAATTTCTTCTTTAAAATAAATAATGCTTGAAAAAAGAATAGTAAAAAAAAATAAAAAAAATAAAAATAACCAATTTTTCTTTGATTTACTTACAAAACTATCATCAATAGGAAATTCATTTTGTTTTATGTTTAATATTTTTTGTGAAATATCTTGTTTTTCTTCTAATTCATTATTTTGATTTTTGACACTCGATTCTAATTTGTAATTATAAACCCATTCGTGGCCACAATCAGAACATTTGAGTTTAGTTTTTTTTAGTAAAACCTCTTTATTTTCAAAGTACTTTATAGAACAGCTAGGACATGAAATAATCATTTAGATGATATATCAGAAAAAATTATATAATTCTTGTATATTAAACGTAATTTACAATTTTTTAATATAAAAATGATAATTTTTTTAAGATCAATTCTTTTTTATTTTTTTTTCTACCTCTGGACCTTTTGTATAGGTTTTTTTTCTTTTCCTGTGTTCTTTTTTAATAGAAAATATGATGTAAAAGTTTGGTTATTTTGGTCTAAAGTAACAAATAAGATTCTAAAATTAACAGTTAAACTAAACTATGAAATTAAAGGTATAAAAAATTTAAGTTTAAATTCCAAAGTATTGTATGCTTCTCAACACCAATCTGCTTGGGATACGATTCTGCTTCCCTATATAATTGGTGATTGTCTAATTTTTCATAAAAAAATTTTATTATTTATTCCTGTTTTCGGGTGGCATCTTTATAAATTAGGTATGATAATAGTTGATAGAAAAAAAGGCACAAAAAATTTAAAAGAAATAATTTTTTTTACAAAGAAAGCTATTTCAGAAAAAAGATCTCTATTAATATTCCCGCATGGTACTAGAACACAACCTAATACAAAAAATAAAATTCAGTCAGGTGTTGTTTCTTTGTACAAACATCTAAATATAAAAGTTACTCCAATCAAATTAGATTCAGGTAATTATTGGGGTAAAAAAATGTTTTTAAAATATCCTGGCAAAATAATTGTTGAGTTTTTAAAACCCATTGAACCGGGTCTTGAGCCTGGAAAATTTAGGAAAAAATTAGAAAATATTTTATAAAAAAAATCTTTTAATCTTGTTTTTCTTTTTCAATTAATCTTCTAATTTGTTTTGTTTTAGAAAAAATATTTAAAAGTTTTTTTGATTTATCTGTTTTAACAAGATTTTTAATTAAATTAAGAGATTTTTCAAATTCTTTTACAGTTTTTAATAAATTTTTTTTATTATTTAAAAAAATATCTTTCCACATAATGGCATCAGATGATGCAATTCTTGTAAAATCTCTAAAACCTCCAGCAGAAAATTTTATTACTTTTGATTTTTCTTTAGCATTAATATTTAAAACTGATGAAACAATAGAATAAGATATTAAATGTGGCATATGTGATGTTAATGCTAAAATCTTATCGTGCTTTTCAGGTTTCATTATAAGAGTCTTTGATCCTAAATTAATCCATAGTTTCTGTATTTTATTTAACGATTTTTTATCATAATTACTACTAGGTGTCAAAACGCACCAACGTCTAACAAACAATTCTGCAAAACCAGCTTCTGGCCCTGACTTTTCTGTTCCAGCTATTGGATGAGCTGGGATTATGTGAAATCCCTTATTTAAAAATTTAGAAAAAATTTTATCAACACTAAGTTTTACGGATCCTACATCGCTTAAAATAGCATTGGGCATTATGTTATTAGAAATTTTTTTTAATATTGTCTCGTATGTTGAAAGTGGTGTACAGAGAATAACTAAATCACTATTTTTAACACTTTGTTTTAAATGAGTTGTATAAATGTTTCCTAATTTTAATTTTTTTGCTTTATTAATTGTTTTTTGACTTCTAGAAAAAATACAAATTCTCTTTGAAAGATTTTTTTTTTTTATAGCTCTGGCTATTGATGATCCAATTAGCCCAATTCCAATTAATGTTGTTTGTTTAAAAAGATTCATTTACGATGAGATAGAGTTTTTTATTTTGTTTTAAAGTATATTTTCAAAAATTCCAGAAGTTTTACCAATTCTTCTTTTTTTCCAATAGAAATACGCAAATAATTTTTTAAACCATAATTCTCAACAGTTCTTAATATTATTCCTTTAGATAATAGATAATTATAAACATTTTTTGCTGAAAATTTTCCAATCTTTGAAAATCGTACAAGAAGAAAATTTGCAACGCTTGGAACTGGTATCAAACCTAATTTAATAATTTTCTGGGTTAACCAATTTAAATAAAATTTATTATGTTTTGCAGATTTACTGGTAAATTCTCTATCTTTTAACACTGCAACACTTGCTTCAAGAGCAGCACTATTGATATTAAATGGCAATCTAACTCTATTATAAATGTTAGCAATTTCATTCGAACAAAATGCCCAACCTATTCTTAAACCAGCTAGCCCATATATTTTAGAAAATGTTCTAGTCATTATTACATTACTATTATTTTTTACTAAATCATCTCCTGGTGTGTAATCTTCTTTATCTACATATTCTGCATATGCAGCATCTATAACAAGTATGATCTTTTTAGGCAAATTTTTATAAAATTCATTCAATTCTTTTTTTGTTAAATAAGTACCAGTTGGATTATTAGGATTTGCTATATATATAATTTTTGTTTTTTTTGTAATAGCCTTAAAAAAATTTCTTAAGCAATTTTTATGTTTTACATCTTTAATTTTGATACCTTTTGCACCTGCAAGTTGAGTTACAATCGGATACATTAAAAAGCCATACTCTGAAAAAAGAATTTCATCTCCTGGGCCTGAAAAAATTCTTGCAATAGTAGCTAATATTTCATCTGATCCGTTTCCACAAATAATATTATTTTTATTTAATTTATATCTTTTCGATATAGCGTTTCTTAATTTATTTACTTCGGGATCTGGATATCTAAAAATTTGATTATTAAACTTTTTAAATGTTTTTAATGCCTTTAGACTTGGGCCGAATGCACCTTCATTCGAAGACAATTTAATTACTTTTTTAATGTTTGCTAATTTAGATATCCCTGCTTCGTACTTTGTTATATTAGATAATTGTTTTTTTATTTTTAAAATTTTACTCATGATTAATTAAAATTAATTATAAGAGTAAAAAATACAACTTTTAAATAAACTTGAATTTTTTTTCAAAAATGTTACATATGAATTGCCGATTTGAAACGTAGCTTGCGGGCAAAAACTGCTAAAGCACCATTTTTTTACCACCATGTTTCGTGCATCGGTGGTTTTTTTTTATAAAAAAATAAAATGAAAAATTCAAAAAAGTCTGCTCTTCTTGGAATCAAAAAACCACTAAAGTTAGATAGTGGTAAAAATTTAAAAAATTTTAAAATAGCTTATCAAACATATGGAAAATTAAATAAAAGCAAAAATAATGCAATTTTAATTTGCCATGCACTTAGTGGCGACCAATATGCTGCTGGTCAGAATCCTACCACAAAAAAACCAGGTTGGTGGTCAAAAGCCATTGGACCAAATTTGCCGATAGATACAAATAAATTTTTTGTAATATGCTCTAATATTCTTGGTGGATGTTTAGGAAGTGTAGGTCCGAAAGAATTAAATCCAAAAACAAAAAATATATATAACATGTCATTTCCTGTAATAACAATAAGGGATATGGTCAATGCTCAAAAAATGCTAATTGATGAACTGGGTATAAAAAAACTTTTAAGCGTTATTGGCGGATCAGCAGGTGGTTTTCAAGCTTTACAATGGGCAGCATCATATCCTGAAAAAGTTATTACAGCCATACCAATTG
>Ga0066382_10000562_pt1 | contig 12524 bp, 18 predicted proteins | sample Knorr_S23_td_NAD_FD_71218 | JGI IMG/M metagenome (GOLD analysis project Ga0066382, IMG submission 71218) | Marine microbial communities from Southern Atlantic Ocean transect - Knorr_S23_td_NADW_ad_2500m_LV_B | ecosystem: Environmental > Aquatic > Marine > Oceanic | place: Southern Atlantic... | reverse complement strand
ATTTAGAACGGGAAAGAGAGGGTGAAAAGGTTTATTTTATCTGTATCGAACTTGTACAATATGAAGTAGATATGTTGCGATTGTACGAGTTTTACCATCAAATAGGTGATGATTCTATCAAAGGTTCGGATATTCTCGAACTAATGCACAATGTTTGTACAAACAAAGGTGCAGATTATAGTCGAAATGGTACAGGTCAACACAATATAGAGTGGTTTACCTATATGGCAAAGGAGTATGAAAATGCTTGATGCTTATTTGAGGTCGATTAGGGGTCTTGACGATACTGTTCTAGTGATATTGACATCTGAGGTAGTAGGGTTTATACTGATATTACTTATAGTTCAATTGATCAAAAGGAGTAATAAAAATGACTAGATATTACATGAACCCATTAACAGGATCTGTTGATGATTATGATGGCTGGTGGTATGAAATCCAACACGTGGATGCTAATGATCTACTTAAAAGTATAACTGTTAATGCTGTTGATTTAAAGGAAGTTATTGAAGTCGTTAGAGATGTAAATGAATGGAGAGAGTTATGAGTGATCCAAGAAATGAAATGATGAAACATCGTAAGATAATGGACGACCTTGAAACTCCAGATGAGCAGGAATATGAAGACCTACGGTGGGAGGATCTAGGTATTGATGGGGGGATGCACGATGACGATCCCTCGCCTTATTCGGGTACATATGGGGAGGAGTAGTAATGGATATGGAGTTGTTTGAGGCGGATAAAGCAGACAAACTGCTAACCTATTTAGAAAATGAATTGTTTCAAGATTGCCCTCATTCTGAAGCAAGAGCTACTGTAACGTGTATGGCAGTGGTGTCTGCTCTATTGCAAGACGAGGATTTATGTCACAAGCTGGTAGCAGCAGTGTATAAAATGGCTAATGAGTACCACGAACACTATGGTTTAAAACACTAGGAGGCTATGATGAATACAGATATGGATGTTGAGTATCTCGAAACTGAGAAATTTTTAAATGTAATAGCATTGATTGAAAGGAATGATAAAACAAGTGGAAATTATGGCTGGTTTTCACATATTGCTACGGCCCTGGATCATGTACGCACATGGCATGCTTCACGATCGAAATATGAGGCTCAATTGGCTGGTATCGTTAGTACTTTAATTGCTAGTCGTAGACCTGACTTGTTTGATTCCTACACGCAGTGGGAAGAATGGAATGATCGCAAGCGGGAAGTTTTGGACTCTATCCACGAATACATGTCTTGGCTAAGGGCCAGCTCTTGGTTGTACATGCCCATGTTTGATGCATCATGGAGTCAGCCATTCCGTTTCCGAAGGGAAGATGAACAAAAGGAGGCATACTACGGCGCGTAGGTGGAGGACAGAATGTATTTTTACAGGTTTCACTTATAAGTACATTCTGTTCACTACTGAATACAGTAAGCATGTGTATATGTTTAAGAAGGGATTAGAAGTCAGGAGGATGAATGAATGCGATATAAGCAGAGACAGATCAGTTACAAACAGTGGGCGAGGGATAATAAGCTAACCCCTCCTAGTCGATCACTGATGAATATAAAACAGTTCTCCAAGTGGTTGACAGGTGATAGTAACCGTACACCTGCTCGTATGAGTTGGAGTATGTTCTTACAGACTGACGGTATGATCACACTTAGAGTGATTGATCCGAATATACGCTACACAAAAGGAGCAGTAGTATATGTCACCACTGAACGCACTGTAACTCACTCATTTCCATGTACTCGTGAGCAACTAGAGGAATCATGGGATGAGCTAGTAGGGTGGGATCGGAAGGAGGGTAGTAGTAGGTTGATTAAAATGATGAGGAGAAAATATGAAGCTCAAGAGAGAATATTTTGAGTGGTTTGGAGTTGTAATGTGGTTCATATTCAGTGTATGGCTATTTAGTACACCACTGTTAATAAGGGCTTGACACACATGTAAAAGGAGAGTATCATGAATGAAAAAGTAACGCTGACGCTGTACGTAGGTGCTTTTCATGCAGTTGATGGTGAAGACACTCGTATTTCTGACAACCGCTTCAAGTTGTACAAAAGTAGGTCAGAAAGGATGTACGAAACGTCTCGATTAGTGTTCAGAGACTATATGCCTAATCTGAGTTGGGGCAGGTGTATATCTACAGTAGGAGAAGGATTAGTAGTAGAAATAATCCAGCCTACAAATTTAATAAAGGAGGGATGGCACCAAGCCATCAATGATCCACGGCAGGTAACACTGCTACAGGACTTCATCAGATGTATGCACTCGTGGGGAGTGTGTGATGAGGACCAAGTATGGGACTGGACAGTAACTGTTCCCATGTAACTTTACTTACTTATAAGTAGAAAAGGAGACTGTGATGAGTAGAATAAATGATTTTTTATTAGGTGTAGACGGTGCACCAAGCACTTTAGACTTCGCACTGGCATATGAGCCAGTTATTCCCTGCTCAGGGGATCTCCCAACAGACGATGAGCTACGTAGTTACGAGCCATCCACTTCAGACTGGGAAGAATATGCCCAGTGGTGTGTTACTAATGGACTTTAAAGGAGTTTACAACCAAATGAATAACTATTCGATTAAATCAAAGACGCAGGGATTCACAGATCGTATCCCTATGAACCAACGTCTTAAGTTGGAAACAGTTAGGCTTACATACAATCCTCAGTTTGGGCGTGACGAGTACCTAGTCCAGTTTAAACAAGGGTTTGGAATACCGAATTGGGCAGGCGAATCTAATCTACTTGAGCGATATGCAAGTGGTGATAAGTTTCTCACTCTGTTCACTTCGGTTAGCCAAGGCAAGGCTATGAAAGAAATCCGCAAAGGTGTACAGTTTACAGATATTGCAGATATTGGGAGTATCATGTGATGATGTACGTACTACTTGGTGTTTGTTTATTGTGCATATTCAAGCTACTAGTGAGTTGGACAAAGTTCATGTTTAGGAGAGACTAATGAAATATTGGGTAGGATTCAACCAGCACTTTATGATGGACACTCCACTGATGTATAGCTTTAGGAATACACTCCTAGAGGACACAATGTGTGTTCAGTTTATTAAACGAGATGGCTCAGAAAGGAGTTTATTTTGCAGTTTGAGTGCTGAATACTTACCTACGCCTGTCCCGGTAGATGAGTATGCAGAGTGGATACAAAAGATAGCTCCAGTTGTAAACAATAACCCTAACACAAGCTGGACAGTGTGGGATATTGAGGCTGAAGGCTGGCGTAGATTTAGGTTAGATTCGATTCAAGTGGTATACGAAAGGGATATGTGGCCCAAAGGTGCTAAAGAAGGCTATGTACAGGGTAAGGAAAGCAAAGATGGCTTATTCTACAAGCCTAGCCTAGAGATGCGTCCAAAGTACATCAAGGAATGGACAAAGCTGAAGAATCAAATGGAACTTGAACAGAACCCTGCGATGGCTAAATGAATTTAAGTCAAATACAGGCTGAATACGAAGCTCGTCAACTGAGTAGTAGTAAGAGTAAAGTGCTTAATACTTTTACTGCCTTAGTTGAGCGAGCAGGAGGTAACGATACTCCTGAAGGTAATGCACTTAATCGATTAGGAATTAGGAGAATAGAAGAAGCTTTAAAGGAGTATTTAAGTGCTAACTTACGTGGTCACAGGGCTATGGCTCGTGAGCCTTTAATGTTTTACAAATCCAGGGAAGATGAACTAGCACTTATACTTATAAGTACAGTTGTAGGTGCACTTCTTAAAGCACCTGCTAGTGTTCAAAACTTGACTAAATTAGTTGGTAGAGCAATTGACAATGCCAAGCTACTCGATGTATTTAGTAAAGAAAATCCTAAGTTAGATGCATACATTGAATACGAGTATAAACGTAGAGGAATCAAGTACATACAGTCACGTAAGAAAAGGTTAGCAAGTATTTTAATAGCTGAACCTGAAGACATTGTACACATATCTACTCCGCTTGCTTTGATTGATCTATTGATTAAGCAGAACTTAGGTTTATTTGAAATTATACGCAGGCATGGTCAGCTATACATAGGTAAACGTACAGCAGGTAAGCTGACAAAGACCATGTACTACTTAAAACTTAGCGAAGAGTCAAGGAAAATGATCAGTGTAGTGCAAGACAGACTAATTGACTTGAGTATTCTGTATAAACCATTAGTGATTAAGCCTAAGCAGTGGGATTTAAGCACTGTCAACGGTAGTAATCATGGTGGATACTGGCACAACACTAAAATACCCTTTGTTAGACATAAAAATAAGCTAAGTAGGGGTATTTGGAACAAATTAAGGCAGTTAAATGGCCGTGAAAGCATCAATGATGGTGAAATATACACTGAATGGGACAAACCACAGTACTTAAGTAGGTTAACGAAGGTTGTAAATGGTATTCAAGGCACTAAGTGGCGTGTAAACCAGTATATACTGGATATAGCGTCTGAAATATGTGATAAAAACATCGTTGATCCTGAAAGTCCAGTAGAAAACCCGCGATGCATAGGCAAAATACCCTATATGGACTACATAAATGTGAATGATCTAGTAGATCCTGAACACTATGGGCCTGTATATCTTAACGCTCAAGGCAGGGTAAGACACGTTAATCGAGCAGACTACAAAGCATACTATACGGCTAAAGAGAAAACACTAGCTAAACTCGAAGCTATGAACAGTAAGCGGGTTATGTTTCGACTAGCAATTAACTTAGCGAAAGAATTTAGTAAATATGAACACTTTTACTTTAGTTATTCCATTGATTTTAGAGGTAGATTGTATCCAATTCAGCAAATACTGAACCCACAGAGCAATAGTAACGTAAAAGCACTGCTAGAGTTCGCTACACCAGTAATACCGACACAGCAAGGACTGTATTGGTTAAGAATAGCAGTAGCAAATAGTGCTGGACAAGACAAGTTAACTTTTGAAGAGCGTATACAGTGGGTAAGTGATAACTTTATAGACATAGCTGAGAGTGCATCTGCACCGTTAAGCAAGGCTAGTTTTTGGAGTAGTCTAGATGAACCACTGATGTTTTTAAGTGCCTGTAAAGCACTCACAGACGGTCTGAGGGGTCTTCCTGTCCACTTTCCAGTAGCTCTTGATGCTACTTGCTCAGGTATTCAGATTTATAGTGGCTTACTACTAGACAAAGAGGGAGCAGAAGCAGTAAATGTAGTACACAAAAGTGGGCAGACTAGACCTAATGACATCTACCAACAGGTAGCAGATTTAGTCAATAAATACCTGAGCTTAGGGGAATATCCTAAGAAAATATCCTTTAACGATAGTGAAGGCACATATAGAGTAGCAAGTACTGAGATTGAAGCTAGAAGCCTTGAAGGCAAAGTACATCGAGGTCTAGTCAAGCGTAATGTGATGACTCAGCCATATAGTGTGACTATGCATGGAATGTTTGATCAGCTTAGAGAACTATTTGATGCATCTGAAGCTAATGGTGATGTATTCTGGAGAGGTGAGAAGTGGATAGCTATCCGATTACTTGTACTGCTCAACAGCAGAGCTATATCAGAAGTAGTAAAAGGAGCATCAATAGGACAGCAATACATTAAAGAACTGGCTAGGGAAATTAACTTAGAAAACAAGCCCTTACAGTGGGAAACACCTATTTTTAAGTTTCCTGTAATTCAAACACAGACTAAAAACAAAATGAGGAGGATTAAGTGTGCATTGGGTAAGATAAAGTTCTTACAAAGTACTACGGATATGGACAAAAAGAGACAAAGCAATGCTATTGCTCCTAATCTAATACATTCACTAGATGCTGTACTGATGTATTTAACCGTAGAGCGTTTACTTATAAGTGGATGTGAGTCATTTAATTTAATACACGATTCATTCTCAGTACCTTGTAATGAGGTAGACCAGTTGAATAAATGTGTACGAGACTCATATGTGGAGCTATTTGAAGGAGATCCTTTAGAAGACTGGTACAAGCAAATGCAAATGCAAGTTTCTAAAATACTTACTACTCCTAATAAAGTAATAGTAGGTGATCTAGACCTAGGACAAGTCAAGGCTAGTACCTATATATTCAATTAAATCAATAGCTTACAATACTTATCCACAGGGTTATCCCCAGATTAAAAGTAAAAGGACATTAAGTGATGAACTATTTTAAAAATAACTCTTGACTTGTATGTACACATCGTTTACACTAGGTTAAGAGTTAGGGTAGTAGTAGTAATAGGTGTAGTAAAAGAGTGTATACATAAGCCCGTTGAAAAACAGGTGAAAAATTTATAGTCAAAGGAGACTAAAGATGGCAAAGGTAAAAGCGTTTGTAACACCACCGGGTAAGGCTATGTGGGCCTTTTTGTTAGAACCTAACACGAGGTTCAATCAGGACAAGCCTAAGTTTGAGATCACTGTAGCTTACGAGCCTAATGATCCTAAGCTCAAAGAGATGCTTGATTATGTACAACCTTTTTACGATGCTTACATTGATCGTGAGTTAGAAGGTGTTAGTGACGCAAAACGTAAGAAAATGATTGTACCTATTGTACAAAAGGAACTCAACAAGGAAGGTGAGGAAACAGGTCGAGTAGTAATCAAAGCTAAACAGTTTGCTACTACTTATGACGGAGAGCCACGAGTTCTGAATATTGCTGACTCTAAGGGTAAGACCATTGAAGGCTTTAATGTTAAAGTAGGTAATGGATCTATTGTACGATTGAAAGTGTGGCCTAAGACCTGTAATGTACAGGGTAAAGTTTATTGTACACTTTGGATCAATGCTGTTCAGATCTTAGACTTGATTGAGTACAAGCCAGATGTATTTGAAGCTACAACGGGTGGGTACGTACATCAGGTGCAGGAAGTGGTTGAGTCTACAGAAGAGGAAGTAGCATCTAATGTAGTGACTGGAGACTTCTAAACTGGAGGGGGGTGTGTACACAAGAGAAGAAGGTGAGTTTGTAAGACACGACCCATGCCCTCAGTGCGGTTCAAGGGATGCACTAGCAGTCTACAATACAGGGACTGCTTGGTGCTTCTCTTGTTCTACACATATAAGGGACTATGACACTAGTGAACAGAGAATAGGAGAGGCTAATATGACTCGTGACTCTTTCGTGAGAGGAGAGTACCTAGATCTAGGAGCACGTAAGATATCAAAAGCTACGTGCAGGAAGTATGGATACCACGTAGCAGAGGTGAATGGTACTTATGCTCAGATTGCTGACTATATTAAAGATGGAGAAGTAATAGGACAAAAGGTAAGGTTTGCAGACAAGACATTCAAAGTAAATGGTACAGTTAATGCTACTACTTTATTCGGTCAGCATCTGTGGCGTGATAAAGGTAAGCAAGTAATCATAACTGAAGGCGAGATCGATTGTCTTAGTGTTGCAGAAGCATTCGGATCAAAGTTCCCTGTGGTTTCACTACCTAATGGGGCACAGAGTGCTGAACGTGTGATACGTACAAATCTAGAATGGATTGAAGGTTTTAGTTCAGTTCTTTTATGGTTTGACAATGACAAAGCTGGGCGTGAGGCAGTTGAGCGTGTGCTACCTATCATTAGTGCTGGTAAAGTACGTGTGATTAGTACTCGATACAAGGATGCTAATGATCTACTTATAAGTGAAGGTAAAGCTAGTGTACTCAGTGCTACCTACGAAGCTAAAGAGTGGAGGCCAGATGGCATACTACTATGCAGTGAACTGTGGGACAAGTACAAAGAGAAGCAGGTTTTTGACAAAGCAGAGTACCCGTATCCCAAGATGAATGAGATGTTCAAGGGATTACGTAAGGGTGAGTTAGTTACATTCACTGCTGGTGCTGGGATGGGCAAGTCTACAATTGTTAGAGAAATTGCTTACGATCTAATGCTCCATCAAGACAAGAAGATTGGATACATAGCACTAGAAGAGAACTGGAAGCGTACTATTACTGCTTTCCTAGGCATGTATGTACGTAGACCTCTGTTCTATGACAATGAACTGACTCCTGAACAAGAGAAGGAAGCGTGGGATGAAACAGTAGGCAAAGGTAAGCTGTATTTGTATGATCACTTTGGATCAATAGAAACTGAAAACTTACTCAACAAAATAAGGGTAATGGTACACACATGTGGTGTGGACTATGTAGTACTAGATCATATATCCATTGTTGTAAGTGGTATGGACACAGGTGATGAGCGTAGAGCTATTGATAAGCTGATGACTGAGCTTAGATCATTGGTTGAAGAGACACAGATAGGTATGCTAATCATTAGTCACTTGCGTAGGACAGGAGACAATAAGAATCATGAAGATGGTGCTCAAATTTCTCTTGGACAATTGAGAGGGAGTGGAGGCATAGCACAATTAAGTGATGGTGTAATAGGACTAGAGCGTAATGCACAAAGTGAAGACCAAGGCGATGTCATCAGGATACGTGTACTAAAGAACAGGTTCGCAGGATCACTAGGTTTAGCAGACACCTTGATTTACAGTAAGCAGACAGGTAGAATTGAGCTATCACCAAGTGAGGAGACCTCTTTTGAAAACACTGACTTTTGATATTGAATGTGATGGCTTACTACAAGAGTGTACCAAGATACATTGTGCTGTTGTCTATGATCACGAGATGGGGGAGTATCATTCGTATGTTCCCAACAATATACACAGACTACCATTACTACTACAGACTGCTGATGTAGTTATAGGTCATAATATTATTGGCTATGACTTACCAGTACTTAAGAAACTATACAATTTAGAACTTGATTGTGAAATAGTAGACACACTGATCTACAGCAAGTTAGCGTACTATGATCTGGAAGAACGTGAAGCATTACATGCTAAGGTAGAACCCAAGCTGAAGACAAGTCATTCACTTAAAGCATGGGGTCAGCGTATGGACTTTCCTAAAGGAGAGTATGCTGGCGGCTGGGAAATGTTCACTGCGGATATGTTGAAGTACTGTAATCGTGATGTTGCTTGTACATACAAACTCTATAGACATTTAGTTACTTATAAGTACAAAGTACCCAGTGAAGCATTAAGTTTAGAGCACAAGTTTGCTACTATTATTCAGAAGCAGACAGAGAAGGGTTGGTACTTCGATACTAAACGTGCTCAAAGATTACATGTAGAGTTGCAAAGAGAAAAGGAAAGTATTGAACGTGAACTAGAGGAAGTGTTCCAGCCTTTATACTTTGGTAGCATAGTCAAGGAGTACAAGAAGTATCCTCGTAACTCTACGTGTAAAGTAACAGGCAATCGTGTTCAGACTGTAGGTGAGTTCACACCTGTCAAGTTAACTGAGTTCAATGCTGGATCACGTAAGCATATATACAAGTGGTTGCATCATATGTATGGGTGGAAGCCCAAGGAATACACAGACAAAGGTAGTGTAATAGTTGATGCAACTATATTAGGTAAACTGCCGTACAAGGAAGCCCAGCTACTCAGTAAGTACTTTGACTTACAGAAGGTGCTTGGCATGATTATTGAAGGTAAGAACGCATGGCTAAAACTAGTCGATGAAGGGCAGAGGATTCATGGTGAGCTTGATATTCTTGGTGCTGTTTCAGGTCGCTGTACACATCGTACCCCAAATCTGGCTCAAGTTCCAAGTGGAAGATCTTTTAAAGGTAAAGAGTGCAGGGAGTTGTTTACTGTACCAGAAGGGTATCAACTTGTAGGAGTTGATGCAAATTCTTTAGAGCTTAGAATGCTTGCACACTATATGGCATTCTTTGACAAGGGTGCCTATGGTAGGGAGCTATTGAATGGAGACATTCATACTCACAATCAGAAGATGGCAGGTCTTGATACTCGTGATCAAGCTAAGACTTTTATTTATGCACTACTATATGGTGCTGGAAGTGGCAAACTAGGTGCAGTAGTAGGAGGCAGTAGTAAACGAGGTGAACAGCTTAAGAAGAAGTTCTTTACCAGTATTCCAGCACTGTCAAAGCTGACAAAGAGTGTACAAAGTAAGTACCAAGAGATAGGTTACTTGCGTGGTATCACAGGACGTAGACTGTACATACGAAGTGAGCATAGTGCTTTGAATACATTGTTACAGAGTGCTGGTGCATATGTGATGAAGTATTACGCTATACTACTCGACCAGAACTTACAAAAGTATGGGGATGCTGTAGCATTTGTAGGCAATATCCACGATGAGATTCAACTAGAAGTTCGTAATGATATAGTGGATGAAGTCAAAGACATCTGTGAGCATACGTTCAGTAGTATTACTACTCAACTTAAATGGAGATTACCTTTAGAGGGTAAGGCTAAGTCAGGTCTTACATGGATGGATACCCATTGAAAAATAGGTGAAAAATTTAGGAGAGAATAATGAAACCAGTTCATTTTGATATTCCTTTTCCTTTGATTAAGGGCAAGGGTGGTGTGATGCGATTACTGAGTGCTAACTTGTACAGGAATGCGTACTTTCATACGCTTAACAATGCCAAGACTGTGTATGACAAGGTGCTAGATCCAGTGCTACAAAATATTAAACCATTCACACACCCAGTTAAGATTGACTTTAAGTTCTTCTTTAAGACTAAAAGACGTAGAGACATAGACAACTTTCAGTTCCCAGTCAGTAAGTTCTTGTGTGATTCCATGACCAAGAGATCTATACTAGTTGATGACAACATGATGTACTATCCAGAAATGTCTGCTAGTTGGGGTGGTCTATCTGATGCTGACTATGTACAGATTACTATTAGTAAAAGTAAAGTAAAGGTTGATCCAACACTAAAGGCTCCCAAGCGCACAGGCTGGGAAAATAAAGTAAGTCAGGAGGATGAATGATGAGTGTAGAAGAGGAAGCATGTGAAGACGGTAGGATGAATGCATACAAGAAGGAAGTAGTAGAGTGGAACAGGGATCGTAATGGACTTGTGTTTAATCGTGAGCTAGAAGAATGTATGCTAATCGAAGAGCTTAATGAATTCATGGTAGCTACAGACTTAGCAGAACATCTAGATGCACAAGCTGACTATAGATTTGTACTTGAAGGAACAACATGTAAGTTCTTAAGTGCGGGTGTACCTAGTACTGAAAGTATGGAGTGGTGGATCAGACTTAAGAACTGGTCTACTGGATGCCTGGAGTTTATGGATCAGATTGTCAGGGATCATCTAGAGAATACTTACCCTACTCTTGATTCAGATGATGTAGACAGTATGCTTAGTGAAGTGTTTGGCATTGTGTGTGATGCTAATCAAAAGAAACCTAAAAGTGTTGAACATAAAGGTAAGATACCCAAGGGTACAGAATGGGTAGATCCTAAGTGTGCTATTTTGGATTGCATTAAGTGGTACACTGTGGATCAATTGAAGTCTAAGTCACACTAGATGATCTATCGTATACTTAGTAAAGATGGAGTACTTGTAACTGAATGGGGAGAAGATAGTATGAAGCATGAACATTCTATAACACATGAAGAGCATAAATCAAAGAACTTAAACAAGTATGTAGAATCCACTACGAAACGACTGAATGATTTAACGAAAGATGATTGGGATAAAGTTAGAACAAGTAAGCATGTAAAGTCTCCCATGCCTAAGTCATTGATGAAAGATTCCTATGATCGTTCTATGGAACTTGCTAATAATTTCTTAGACGAGGATGAATCAATCAATCCTCACTACTACAAGAAAGGCATAGAGTGCATTGATTACATTAAAAGTAAAGGTATGAACTATATGGAAGGCAACGTAGTTAAGTATGTAACTAGATACAAAGATAAGAATGGCGTGGAAGATTTGAAGAAGGCTAGGTGGTATTTAGATCAGTTAATTAGCTCACTAGAATGAGTAGGCATACATGTAGAGGAGATGGGAAAGAAGTAAGTAAAAATTTACATCAAGACATGCCTACTTTAAAGTATGATCATTTTGTATTCGCTACACGTTTAACCGTGAACCCTAGTGCGTGGGAAGTAAACATTGAAAACTATATGGAGTACCTGAACAAGAAAGGTTACAGAATTCCACTTGAGTTTATACTTCCTGGCATTGAGTCAGCTAGAACAGCGGCTATTAGTGCTGACATTGAACAGGACTATGACTCAAGTGAGTTACTTAAGTACAGAGTAGACATGTGTAAATGTGGTAAACCTAGACTAGTGGAAAAAGAATGAATAATCCATTTACAAAACATCCTAATGACACAGCCGGTCCAGAAGGCTACTGGGTTCACTTTCATAGGTCATTTTTTAATGGATGGGTATTGATATGGGCAGGAATTACGGCAATTATCCACGCAGTATTTCCTTGGTGGTTTAAGTTTTATACAGTAGAGACTCTCATTAGGATCTATTGGACAACCTTACATAATTCAATCAGACATGCTAACCTAATTGAAAAGTATAAAGAATGAAGAAACTATTGAAGTTTAGTGCATCGTGGTGTGGATCATGTAAAGATTATCAACCAGTCTGGGATCGAGTAGTAAAGGATCTACATGCTGACTGGGACGTACAAGAGATATCACTTGATGATGAGTCTGCTACTGATATTGCTATTCAGTATGGGGTCAAGACACTTCCTACTACTATTATA
>Ga0066382_10000555_pt1:5000-12579 | contig 12579 bp, 10 predicted proteins | sample Knorr_S23_td_NAD_FD_71218 | JGI IMG/M metagenome (GOLD analysis project Ga0066382, IMG submission 71218) | Marine microbial communities from Southern Atlantic Ocean transect - Knorr_S23_td_NADW_ad_2500m_LV_B | ecosystem: Environmental > Aquatic > Marine > Oceanic | place: Southern... | reverse complement strand
TTTAGCACAGCCTCCTCAAATGCTACAATTCCAGTAACATTGAATACTGTTGAAAAAAAATTAGGAGTAGATAAAGCAGTTGCATCTTTCACTGTTCCTCTTGGTGCAACTATTAATATGGACGGGACTGCTATTATGCAGGGAGTAGCGACTGTTTTTATTGCCAGTGTTTACCAAGTGGATTTATCTTTAGCAGATTACTTAATAGTAATATTAACGGCTACTATGGCTTCTATCGGTACTGCAGGTGTACCAGGTGTAGGTTTAATTATGTTAGCAATGGTTTTGACACAAGTGGGACTTCCTGTGGAAGGCATAGCTTTGATTATAGGGATTGACAGGCTTTTAGATATGATGCGGACTGCTGTTAATATAACTGGTGATTCAATGGTATCAATTATAACTGCTAAGTCTGAAAAAAGTTTTGATGAGAAAATATTTTTAGATGTGAGTAAATAAAGTAAATGTTTATGTTTCTATAGGAGTGTCTCTCCTACGTCCCCATTCTGTCCATGAACCGTCATATATTTTCCAATTATTCTTCCCCAAAATCTCTAATGCCAAAGCTAAGACACAGGCGGATACGCCAGATCCGCAAGTACTTATTATAGGATTATCTGTATCTATAGCTGCTTTTGATAAAATTTCACTTATTTGATTTATCTCTAAGAGCCTACCTTTTTCATCTAAAAGTGATTGATATGGTAAGTTTTTAGATCCTGGAATATGTCCACTTTGTAAGTTTTTTCTTGGTTCCGGTTCTGTCCCATTGAATCTTCCCTGCGACCTAGCATCAATTATTTGAGAATTGTTGCTATTCATAGATGCCTTAACCTCTTCCGTAGTACAGAAAAAGTTATTGTTATAATTGGCTTTAAAATTGCTTGCAGGAATATTTTCATATTGGCCTTTCTCAGTTTGCCCTTCAATATCTATCCAAGCTTTTAGTCCCCCATTAAGAATTGATATTTTTTGATGTCCAAAAATTTTAAGTAACCACCAAACTCTGGGTGAGGTTGCTATTCCATCTTTAGAATAGATTACTATATGGTTTGTATTTTTTAATCCTAGTTCATTCATAGATTTTTCAAATTGATTAACATTAGGAATAGTGTGTGGAAGATTTGAATTATTATCACAAACTGAATCTATATCAAAAAAAAGTGCGTTGGGAATTCTGCATTCCATATGTTCTTTTAAGGGATCTCTTTTTTGATTGGGAAGATACCAAGATCCATCTAGTATAACTATTGAGTCATGCCAGCCAGAGCATGAATATTTAGATAATAGCCACTCAGCCTCAACTATCAACATTTTGCAATCTCTAAACAAAAGTTTAAAATTCAAATCCTCTCTTTCTGGCCATCCCTTTCTGGGGATCATAACCCATTACGGCAAAAATTAAAAAAATAAAAGTACAAGCCAAAAGTACAAAAATTCCAGGTAAATATATTTGTCCGAGAGAAGCCCATCGTAATAATTCCACCCCATAAGTAAAAGGATTTATGTTTGCTAACCACCAAACAAATTCGGCTCCGTTGTCCTTCAATCTCCATAATGGATATAAAGCAGAGGAAATAAAAAACATGGGAAATATTACAAAATTCATGGTCCCTGCAAAGTTTTCTAATTGTTTGACATAAACTGATATTAATAACCCTAAAGCGCCCAACATCATCCCGAATAAGAATGTAGCAGGAAAGATATAAATCCACCCAATCAGTGGCGTTGAGAAATTAATAATTAATCCTATTATAGGTAAGCAAATAATCAAAAACACATAAACTTGGATCATCGATAGAAAGGTCCCAGAAAGTAATTTTGCAAATAAGATATACCATCTTGGCAATGGAGCCGTTAATAATAATCTCATTACACCCATTTCACGATCATAAACCATAGATAATGAAGATTGCATGCCACTAAATAATAAAACCATTCCAATTAATCCTGGAATAATATATTCAAAATAATTTACATTTTGAATTGGGTAGGGATGACTGGTCCCTGGGTCTATTCCAGTAACACTTCCAACACCAGCAGCAAATACAAACAACCAAAGTGCCGGCCTTACAAAAGCCGAAAACAATCTGCCCTTTTGATGAATAAATTTTATACTTTCCCTGTATGTGAGGCCCTTTAGAGCCATAATAGAATGATTAAACTTCAAAATATTACTCCTTACTCTTTACATTTACTGTTTTTATTATCTATGCCTATTGTATCTAAATTATTCTCTCTGTGTACAAAACTTTCCAATGGTGCAATGCTAGTTACCCAATTTTCAGTAGATAGCATAATTGTTTGTCTTAATTGTCTATTCCATGGTCTAAAACTTGTAGCTGGTCCTTTGTATCCATCTAATATAAACTCTGGGCTGGTCAAAGCATCAATATAATTAAAATTTTCCTTTTTACCAAATCTTACTTTTGCTTCAGCAATAGATTTTATTGCTATCCATGCAGCCCAATCAGTAGAATTCATCCTTCTGTTATGCATTCTTTCAAATCTTCCATGAAGTTGCGGTGCCCCATGTCTCAGATATGACCAATGCCATGCTCTTGCTACAAGTCCAGATGAACCTAAAACTATTGCAGGTCTTTGTGTAGAATATGGAAGTCTATAACTGAACTCTCTATCCGTATCAGCAATAAACACCGCATCATATTTTGCTGAGCCTGTTAAAAAATCAATATCATTCTCTTCTCGGGCTCTTGGGTCATTACTCAGAAGAAAGTTTCTTTTATCAGTAATTTTTAGACCAAATTGTCTAGAAGATTCTATAAAAGATTCCGCTAGTAAAGTATCCTCTTCTAGGGGTCCTACTAAAACAAGTATTTTTCGCCATTTTTTGTCTGATAAATACTGAGCTAAAGAATCAGTAAGCATTCTTTGGCTCGGAATAGTATGAAATAAATTATTTATGCAAACTTTAGAGCGTAAAAAATTTTCTCTTGCAGATATATTCATTATAGGAATGTTATAAGAAGATAAATTTTTTGCAATGTTTGATAGCGTTTTTGCAGGTAGGTCAAGTAAGATAAAATTTATATTATTATTATTAATATGTTCTTTAATTTTTTCTTCAATTTTTTCTTGGTCCTTGAACCTTTTTGTAATTAATTGAAATTTTGTTTTAGTAATACGTTGAAAGGGTTTGATGTCTTTTATTCCTAATAAAGCTCCGGCTATCGGTCTTCTATCAACTCGATTAGTTTGAGATCTAATATCGACTGGATGAACACCCCAAACATCATAGCGTTCATCTTCTTCCAAATCATAATATCCTATATTAAATTCTTCAATATCTTTAGAATTAGTCAATTGAATAAAACAAAATAATATAGACAAAAGATATATAATTATTTTCATTTATTCTATTATCCTGACAGTGTGAGGTGTTCTTCCCACTGCTATTGATTTTATGGCAGCATTCTTTTTAGTATCTATTATTGATATATTGTCATTATTACCATTCGTTACTATCAAAATTTTATCATCCTTTGTTATAGCAGCGCCCCAGACTCTTGCTCCTGCCAAAATATAATCTTTTACTTCATGGGTATTTATATCAACTACCGCAACGTGTTTAGATCTACCAAGGGTAATATAAGCAAATTCTTGATTGTGACTTATTGCAAAATCTACAGGAGTAATTTCAGAATCTCTTATACCTCTGATGAAGAATTTTATCTCATCAATTACTTCATAGTTACTTGTGTCTATAACGCTTACTGAACCTCCTAACTCATTAGTTACCCAATATTCTTTGCCACTTTTAACAAAAGCACCTCTTCTTGGACGGTTACCTACCAGAATCTCATTAATTATCTCTCCTTTCCACGGATCTATAATAATGACTGTATTTGTTCCTTCCGATGTAATATAAACTAAAGTCCCATCAGGAGAAAATGTTACTCCTTCAGGCTCAATACCTACATCTTCAATTACTCTGATAATTTTTCCTGTTGACGAATCAATTATAGTAGCTTCATTGTCATCTTCGTTTGATACAACAATCATTTTTCCATCAGGAGAAATGTCAAATATTTCCGGATCATCACCGGTTTCAATATGTCCCACTATTTTATAGCTTTTTGTATCTATAATATTTATTCTATCGTCTTCACTAGCTGCAACTAAAAGTTGGTTTTTATCTGCAATAACTTTCATATCTCTAGGCCTTTTTCCACCGTCAATATTTGAGATTATTTCGTATGTTTCCAGATTTATGACAGTAATATTGTCACTCCCTTCATTAGAAATAAATATATATCCGGCTAAGGTCTCAGATATTAAAAAATTAGTAATGTAAAAAAATATTAAAAAGGTTTTGATATTAAACATATTTTTTTTTAATTTTCTTGAGTTGTCATTTTAACAAATGCATCGTGTAGATTTTTTTCTTTGGTTTGTTTTTTAATTTCTGTAGGTGTTGCAATTTTAATTATTTTACCTTGATCTAATATTATAACTCTGTCAGCTTTTTCAGCCTCATCTACTAAGTGTGTTGCCCACAATATAATCATTTGTCTTTCTTTCTTAAGTTCTATTACATATTCCAAAAGATCTCTTCTGCTTTTAGGGTCAAGACCAACTGTTGGTTCATCCAATAATAGAAGTTTAGGTTTATGTATTAAAGATCTAGCAAGTTCCACTTTTCTTTTCTGGCCTCCAGATAAAGATCTAACTTTGTCGTTTCGTTTATCCCACAAATTTACCTGTTTTAATTCAGTCTCCGAAATTTTATTAAATTCAGAGCTAGAGATCCCATGTAGACTACTGTGAAATTTTAAATTTTCTATTATGCTTATATCCATGTCCAAAGTAATTTGTTGAAATACTACACCTATTTGAGCTAAAGCTTTTACTGCATCATTTTTTATATTAAATTCGTTAATTTTAACCTCACCTTTATCAGCAACAAACAAGCCAGTTAATATCTGAAACAATGTTGTTTTTCCTGCTCCATTAGGTCCTAAAAGAGCCACATATTCTCCTGCGGATAATTCTAGGGAAATATTATCTAGAGCACGAAGTGTTCCATAATTTTTTGAAAGTGAATGTATTTTTAAAGAATTTTCACTCATAATATTTTTTCCCCTACTCCGGTTATTATTGATGGATGGTCTTGCATCAGTTCGTTTCTTAAGTTTTCTATATCTTTATTTTCCATTTCTCTGGGTCTTTTTAAATTTACTTTATAATCGTAAATTACTTTCGATGGTCCTTTGGATAAAAATAATATTCTATCTCCCAAATAGATTGCTTCTCTGATGTCGTGAGTTACAAATATAATAGTGGTTTTTTGCTGTAGCCACATATTTATAAGCATGCTCCTAAGTAAATTTGCAGCTGTAATGTCCAGTGAAATAAATGGTTCATCCAGTAGAAGTATTTTGGGTTTGTTAACAAATGCCCTTGCAATTGCTACTCTTCTTTGCATTCCACCAGACAACTGTGATGGAAATGATTCCATATTTTTTAAAAGTCCCATATTTTCTAAAATAGAGCTGCTTAATTCTTTTTCTTGTTTTGTCTGCTGGGTAACTATTTCCACATTTTCTTTTACTGTCAACCAAGGAAGTAATCTGGGTTCTTGAAACATGTATCCTACGGATGAATTTTTGAGAGTTGAGCCATCATCAAATTCTATATTTCCCTCATAGTTATTATCGAGTCCGGATAAAATATTGAGTAAGGTAGTTTTACCACATCCAGACGGTCCTAATAGGCAGCAAAATTGACCTTCTAGAACCTTAAAGTTCATATTTTTTATTGCAGTTAGAATGGATTCTGTTTTTATATCTTTATAATCTTTATTATCTACTTTAACATTTAGGTGATATTTACTCTTTGAAATAGAGTCCGTGTTCATGTTTGTCTCCATTTCATTATTCTACGTTCAATTGGTAATGCTATACAAAATTCTACAAACATCATAACCGTAACAAAAGCCAATGTATAAGCAAATATAGAAGCTATATCAAAAAGATTAAAAAATTCATTTAACTTGAAACCTATTCCATTACTTCTTCCAAGTAATTCTACTACTAAGACGATCTTCCATATTAAAGCTATGCCTCCTCGCGCAGATGCCATAATATAGGGGTATAGTTGAGGAAAGAAGAAATTAAGGAATTTTTTCTTGTAGCTTAATTTAAAAACCTCTGCAACTTGAAGTAACTTAGTGTCTACTGCTCTTGTTCCTTCTCTCACAGTTACTACGACATTTGGTATTTTATTTAATGCTACTGCAGTGACTGCTGCAACTTCGTTTAAACCAAACCATACATAACATAAAATAATGGTTACAAGAGCTGGAGTATTGAGAAGAAGAATATGCCAACCGTCCAAGATTAAATTGACATTTTTTCTAGCCCCCATAACGATACCTAAACCAGTACCAACTATCATGGCAATGAAGAAGGCTATGACCACTCTCCATAAAGTTATTCCTAAATGATATAACATTTCGCCAAAAAAAAGCTCTCTCCAAAATATTTCAAAAACTACTAGAGGACTTGGAAGAACCCTGCTTTGAACCAGTAAAGCTGCCACTTCCCAAATGACTATAATTAATAAGAAGGAGAATATCCTCAATGAGATAGAATTTTTAAAAAAAAGATCTTTCATATTTATTTTTTTATCTCCAGATTACCCCATTAGATAATTCTTTACTATCTCCAACTAATTCTTGTCCTCCAATATCTGCTAATATCTTAAATGCTTTTGCGATTGAAAGGGTATAGTCTGTGTTAGTATCAGGTATACCTGCTCTAAACCCATCTCGAAGAGCTACTAAAGTTTCTAAGTTTTTTGAACCAGTTATCTTTTTAATCCTTTCCCATTCTTCATCACTATTTTTTAATATCTGTCTAGCTTCGTTAGATGCATCTAAAAAACCTTTCAGTCTGAGAGGATTTTCTTTTGCCCATTTTTCACTGAAAACATAGCCTATAAGGGGAAGTGCTTCTCCAATTCCTAATTGCGGAAGGATTTCAGAAATAGAAATAATTTTTTTCAGTCCCAGCGCTTTTAACCTGGCCGTATAATTCCAGTAGTTTAGAGCTCCATCTAGTTCTTTTCTAGTAACCATAGCATTGATTAAAGGAGGGGCGGCGTAAGCAGCATCAACATTCTTCGAAATATCAAAATTTAATACTTTCATAGAATAGGCTCTCATGAGAATCCAACTTTTATCTATACTTCCTCCAGCAATTCCTATCTTATGGTTTTTTAAATCTTCTAAGTAATTTATATCACTATCAATAGGTACCATTAAAGCACCTGCTGCAGTCGAATATGGTACTAGTGTAAAGTCCTCTCCTTCTTCTCGCTGTCTGCTTACCCAAACCCAATCTGTAACTATTATATCAACGTCACCTGACATGAGTGCAATGGAAGCGGCAATTTTATTTGTGAGATAGGTGATATTTAAGTCCACGCCATATTTTTTGTCTAAGTTGTGGTGCTTAATTACATTTATCTCCCAATTAACTGTTCCATATTTTAATATAGCCAATCTAATACTTTCAGACTTAGCAGTTTGTATGAGTGATATTAGAATCAAAAATGT
>Ga0066382_10000555_pt1:0-2500 | contig 12579 bp, 10 predicted proteins | sample Knorr_S23_td_NAD_FD_71218 | JGI IMG/M metagenome (GOLD analysis project Ga0066382, IMG submission 71218) | Marine microbial communities from Southern Atlantic Ocean transect - Knorr_S23_td_NADW_ad_2500m_LV_B | ecosystem: Environmental > Aquatic > Marine > Oceanic | place: Southern... | reverse complement strand
TTTTGTACAGGGTAATTTCTGTACATGGAAATGAACTCAAGCATAATAAGGGCATTTAGTGGATGTCTTGGGACCAAGAGGCGATGAAGGACGTGGCACGCTGCGATAAGCCCCGGTTAGCCGTGAGCAGGCTTTTTACCCGGGGATTTCCGAATGGGGAAACCCACGGCTTAGGCCGTATTGCACAATCAATACATAGTTGTGTAAGGCAAACCCGGCGAATTGAAACATCTAAGTAGCTGGAGGAAAGGTAATCAATAGAAACTCCGTTAGTAGCGGCGAGCGAACGCGGACCAGGCCAGTCTCTTATTAAATGAAACCAGAACTGTCTGGAAAGGCAGGCCATAGTGGGTGATAGCCCCGTATGGGTACAGCATTTAATTTGAGCTCGAGTAGGACGGGACACGTGAAATCTTGTCTGAATATGGGGGGACCACCCCCCAAGCCAAAGTACTCCTTGGTCACCGATAGTGAACTAGTACCGTGAGGGAAAGATGAAAAGTACCCCTATAAGGGGAGTGAAATAGAACCTAAAACCGAATGCCTACAAGCAGTCGGAGCCTCCTTGAGAGGTGACGGCGTACCTTTTGTATAATGGGTCAGCGAGTTACTCTATGCAGCAAGCTTAAGCCGATAGGTGTAGGCGTAGCGAAAGCGAGTCTTAATAGGGCGTTTAGTTCCATGGAGTAGACCCGAAACCGGGTGATCTAGCTATGAGCAGGCTGAAGGTGCGGTAACACGCGCTGGAGGGCCGAACCCACGTCTGTTGAAAAAGGCGGGGATGACTTGTTGCTAGGGGTGAAAGGCCAATCAAACCCGGAGATAGCTGGTTCTCCGCGAAAACTATTTAGGTAGTGCGTTGTGTATCACCATCGGGGGTAGAGCACTGGATGGGCTAAGGGGGAGCTAATCCTTACTAAACCTAACCAAACTCCGAATACCGATGAGTGCAGCATGGCAGACAGACATTGGGTGCTAAGGTCCAGTGTCGAAAGGGAAACAGCCCAGACCGCCATCTAAGGTCCCCAAGTCATGGCTAAGTGGGAAAGGATGTGAGAAGTCCAAAACAGCCAGGAGGTTGGCTTAGAAGCAGCCATCCTTTAAAAATAGCGTAACAGCTTACTGGTCTAAATAAGATTTCTTGCGCCGAAGATTTAACGGGGCTCAAGCCATGCACCGAAGATGCGGATGTGATTTATTTCACATGGTAGCGGAGCGTTCCGTAAGCCTGTGAAGGGTTACCGTGAGGTAACCTGGAGGTATCGGAAGTGAGAATGCTGACACGAGTAGCGATAAACAGTGTGAGAGACACTGTCGCCGAAAATCCAAGGTTTCCTGCGCAAGGCTAATCCGCGCAGGGTGAGCCGGCCCCTAAGGCGAGGGCGAAAGCCGTAGTCGATGGGAACCAGGTTAATATTCCTGGGCCTGCTAGAAGTGACGAATACTGTGTATTGTAAAAACTTATTGGATTGTTTTTGCAGTGAAGGTGTTCCAGGAAATAACTCTAGCATTATAGACCGTACTCTAAACCGACACAGGTGGATTGGTAGAGAATACCTAGGCGCTTGAGAGAACGATGGTGAAGGAACTCGGCAAAATACCCCCGTAACTTCGGGAGAAGGGGGACCTTTTTTTGGGCAACCAAAAGAGGGTGGCACAGATTAGGGGGTGGCGACTGTTTATTAAAAACACAGGACTCTGCAAACTCGTAAGAGGACGTATAGGGTCTGACGCCTGCCCGGTGCCGGAAGGTTAAGAGGAGGAGTGAGAGCTTCGAATTGAAGCCCCGGTAAACGGCGGCCGTAACTATAACGGTCCTAAGGTAGCGAAATTCCTTGTCGGGTAAGTTCCGACCCGCACGAATGGCGCAACGACTTCCCCACTGTCTCCACCATTGACTCAGCGAAACTGAATTCTCCGTGAAGATGCGGAGTAAACGTGGTCAGACGGAAAGACCCCGTGCACCTTTACTACAACTTTACAGTGGTATTAGATGCTGAATGTGTAGGATAGGCGGGAGCCTTTGAAGTGTTAGCGCCAGCTGGCATGGAGGCAACCTTGAAATACCGCCCCTTTTGCTTCTGATATCTAACCGTGATCCGTTATCCGGATCCGGGACCCTGTATGGTGGGTAGTTTGACTGGGGCGGTCGCCTCCCAAATGGTAACGGAGGCGCGCGAAGGTAGGCTCAAGCTGGTCGGAAATCAGCTGTGGAGTGCAATGGCATAAGCCTGCCTGACTGTGAGAGTGACAACTCGAGCAGAGACGAAAGTCGGTCATAGTGATCCGGTGGTCCCGAGTGGAAGGGCCATCGCTCAACGGATAAAAGGTACGCCGGGGATAACAGGCTGATACTTCCCAAGAGTTCATATCGACGGAAGTGTTTGGCACCTCGATGTCGGCTCATCACATCCTGGGGCTGGAGCAGGTCCCAAGGGTTCGGCTGTTCGCCGATTAAAGTGGTACGTGAGCTGGGTTTAGAACGTCGTGAGACAGTTCG
>Ga0066382_10000546_pt1 | contig 12696 bp, 9 predicted proteins | sample Knorr_S23_td_NAD_FD_71218 | JGI IMG/M metagenome (GOLD analysis project Ga0066382, IMG submission 71218) | Marine microbial communities from Southern Atlantic Ocean transect - Knorr_S23_td_NADW_ad_2500m_LV_B | ecosystem: Environmental > Aquatic > Marine > Oceanic | place: Southern Atlantic ocean... | reverse complement strand
TAGCATCATTTTTATTTTTGAGTGGATTACTAAGGAAACAAGGACCTTTAATGGCCACTTCTTTATTGGTTGTATTTATATACGGTGGATTAGTATGGGGTATCTTCCCTAGTCATCAACACATATCTTGGGAAGGGCATTTATTCGGTGCTGTAAATGGGCTGTTTTGGGCAATTTATTTTCGAAAAGAAGGACCAGTTCAAAGAAAATACTCTTGGGATTATGAGGCTGAAGTACTAGATCGTCTAGATGGACTTGAGGTAATTTATGAAGAAATTACTGGTGATAATGATGAGCCAGAAGAACCTACTAGTATCCAATACGACTACAAGCCTAAAAAGTAAAAAAAGAAAAAGCTCCCTTATAAGCCGGGTTCTGTCTTTCCCGAAGGAAATCTCTATCATTTATCTGCGACCTTTATCGCTAAAGGCCTCTATCGGTCTACCCTCCGAGATCGGGCGAGCAACCCTCTTTCTCTAAAGAATCCTCGGTTTACATGACCTTTCACCCCATAAGGTTTACACAGCTATCTCTATTACTAGAAATACTGGTGAGCTCTTACCTCACCTTTTCACCCTTACCCGAAGGCGGTTATTTTCTGCTGCACTCTCTGTCACTACCGAAATAGCGCCTAGCCGTTAGCTAGTATGGTACTCTATGTTGCCCGGACTTTCCTCACCTGTAAAAGGAGCGATAGAGCGGGGAGCTTTTTCATTGCAAAGTTAAAAGTTAAAAATTGAAAGTCGAAGGTTAATTTTGAATTTATTATCTGGAAACTGGTGACTAGTGACCGTTCACTAATAAATTCTAATCTCCGTAGCGCCCATTCCATATAACTTGGCATCAGCATCACAAAACTGAAGATTGGGATATTGGGATAGATAATTGTGTATCTCTTTACGCAAGACACCCTTACCCACTCCATGAATCACTACTAAAAACTTTTCATTATTTGAAAAGGCTTCTTGTAAACGGTTTCTGAAAAACGACATCTGTATTGTGAGAATCTCAAAATTCGACATCCCTCGCCAATTATCAGTCAAATCTTCAATATGTAGGTCGAATTCGTGATGTGCTCTATATTCTAATGGAGCTGAATGAGGTGTAGATTTATGCCTTTTTGAAATACTTCTATCGGATTTAATTTTACTCCTCAGTCCTTTTTCGTCAAGCTCGATTTCTTTGATTTTCACAAGTTCTATCTCTAGTCGATTAGCAGGAATACTAAAACCTTCTTCAATCTCCACTTCATATTCATCAGCACTATTAATTCCAATCACAGTTCCTGAAAGAGTATCGCTAGTAAAACTCACCTGATCACCAATTTTCAACTTCTGGTAATCACTTGACTTCTTCTCCAAATTAGGCATTTCATCAATCTTACGATCTCCCTTCCTTATCGGGAATTGATGCTTACCATCTACTTTGCCAATATGTGTAATACGAATTAGTTCTGAGGCATGCACATCCATTTCGAGTCCTTTACAATTCACTAAAACATGTGAATCGTTGATATAATCGACGACTATGCCCTGCATTGCCTCATTTAAAAAAGCAACCTTGTCTCCTTTCTTGAAAATCATTAGCGCATTACTCCTTGCTCCGAGAGAGCCTTTTGATAACGACGAGCATTTACCTTATGCTGAGCCCATGAAGCAGCAAAATTGTGATAGCCAGAAAAATCTTCCTTGGCACACATATAAATATATTTATGATGCTTAAAATTTAACACCGATTGCAAAGCCGACATCTCTGGAATACAGATTGGCGAGGGCGGCAAACCTTTGTAAAGATAAGTATTGAAAGGAGAATCAATTTTTAGGTCCTTTTTCAAAACTCTTTTGATAAGTGTATCAAAACCTTGTTGTTCTTTTAAAGCATATATTACTGTAGGGTCCGATTGAAGCTTCATCCCTTTTGATAATCGGTTCATATACAAGCCAGCAATCATTGCTTGCTCATCGGCTTTAGAACTCTCTTTTTGAACAATTGAGGCCAGCACTGAAACCTCTTCTGGGCTCAAACCAATACTACGAGATTTTTCGAGACGCTCCGAAGTCCAAAAACGCTCATATTCTTGTATCATTCTCTCCAAAAACTCCTCGGGGCTTATAGACCAATAAACCTGGTAGGTATTGGGAATAAATATCTTTCGAATAGAGGTCTCAGAAAGTTTATGAAGGGCTAAGAAATCTTTGTTAGTAAAACAAGCCTCCAAACTTGTAGAATCTGCCTCAATTTGAATGGCTATTTTCCCCACCAAGTCTTGAATAGTTGACACATTATTAAAAATGAGATTCATCGGTTCTTGGGATCCCAATCGAAGCATATTCACCAAGCTATTGGCATCCATACCGACATCAATACGATAGCGACCTGGATGAATGTTCACATAAGTCTTCTTATCTACTAAGAGGTCAAAACAAAATTCATTCTTCAATAAATCATGAGATCGTAAGGAGTCCTTAAGTGCCAAATATTCCGTTCCAAACGGGATAAACAACACTTTATCCTGATCAGTTAAAGGACTAAATAATTGCTTGTATAAAAAACCCACAAGCACAAATACTATAAAGCTTAGTACTAGCGTGGTTCTGATGACAAATTCTCTCATTCTAAATTTCTTTCAATAATTGTTGTGCTTGTAAGTGATTAGGCTCAATTCTAATCACTTCTTCTAAACAATATTTCGCGTCGTCAAGTTCACCCATCTGTAAATAATACGCGGCCGAATTGAGCCATGCAAATAATAAATCGGGGTTTAATCTCAATGCTCTATCATACTGAAGCTTTGCTAAATCCCAATCACCTAACGTAGTTAGTAGATAACCATAATTGGCATAAACTTTTTCAAAGTTAGGATTTTCTTCTATGATAAATTCAAATACTTTTCGAGCTTCATAAGTACGATTGATACGCATTAAAGACATGGCGTATTTGTTTTGTATTTCTAGGTGAAAGGGAGCTAAATCCGTCGCTTTTTCAAAACAAGCATTGGCTTTTTTCCAATTTTGAATTTTGTAATACGACTCACCTACTCTATACAAAGCCCAAGCATCGTCGTTGTTATAAGACTGTTTATTAAATTGTCCAATAATTTCACTAAAGCCTCTTTGCTCTAGCCACTCTGTCAAGATTTGGAAATCTCCTCTAAAAAAGTAATACTGAACCCATTCGTTCAAACAGGAAGTTTCGTCTAATTTCAGGAGATACTGATAGGCAGAGTCTAAATAATAAGACTCTTGACCAAATTTCTCGTACTGCTGAAGATAAGCCTTCAACAAGCTCTTTTCAGTAGGCGCGGAGTTATTCACACAATACAGGCCGATAAATTCTCTTAGCTCACTAGTTTCAGATGTCTCAAAACTGTGAATTCCTATTTTATGATCGGTAACAGTAACATGTGGTATATCAATAGAACCCGAAGGAGGCATGTGACATTCCACACAATTCCCATCTTTTACCACCTCGTGTTTTATCTCTGCTTGATGACAAGATTGACACTTGCTATTGAAAACCTCCGAAGCTGTAACTTTTACACTGACATGCGGATTATGACAAGTTACACATGTTAATTTGCCTTGACTAGAAATAAAGCACTCGCTCATTTTCAAACGATTGACATGCGAAGCCATGATAAAGGAATTGTCATCTTTATATTTTGGGAGATACACATCCATCACTTGCTCCAACTTCATGCCAGGCTTAAAATCGAAGAATGATTGTCCTTCTTGTAAAACCGCATTCCCTTGTAGATGACAGCGAGAACATATTTCGAACTGAAGTTCAGCAGATATCTTGGCTGGATTTACAATGCTATAATCAATATGACTAACCGTATCTACAAAGATACCTTGCATCTTTTGCTGGACATGAATTTCTCCGGGGCCATGACAACGCTCACAAGAAATCCCTAAATGAACTTTTTCAAATTTATTCTCAGAGCCCATCACAAATTCAGGTAGCGAATTATGACAAGACATACACTCCAAGCCTATTTTTCGACCGAAACGAGTATTGTTACCATCTTCGTAACCCGGTGGTAAATCAAAGCGACCTTCTTGCGTATAATAAGTAAAAGGAACCTGATGTAAATAACCATTCACATCGTAAATGTGAGAGTTGGTGTGCTGTCCTGAACCGATGATATAATCAATTTGTTCTTGTCTTAAATGAACCGTATCACCATCCTTCAAGCGGTACTCACTTAGCATTAAACTATCACCGTCCCAATAAGGATGATAGTAAAAGTCTTTATATGCATCATATAATACCGAATCGGGGTGTATTTCAGCTTTACTTTTGGCTTGATGCGCTAAATCGAAAGACTGGCCCATGCCAGTATGCATAAAAGTCTGGTGTTTATCATAATGACAATTACGACAAGTTTCTACACCAACATAAGCTACAGAATCAGCTAAGTTCAAATAGTGAGCATCCTCCTTTACATCGGTAGAACAGTTCCCTAAAGAGAATACAATCAACAAGAAAGAGAGTAATGAAACTGTATATGCAATGTATTTATTCAAATCACTTATTCAATAATTGAAAATCGATAACATCCTTCCATTCTCCTTCAATAAAAATCCAATCTCGTCGAAGTCCAATTTCCTCAAAAGAAGCTTTCTTAAACAAATCCAAACTTGCCTTATTATCTGAAGAAATACTGCAGTACAGCTGTTTCATCCCCAGTTTAGAAAATGCATAATCCACAATAAACGAAAGCGCTTGACTAGCATATCCTTTATGACGGAAAGCTTTATCAATCAATATCCCTACTCCAGCTCTACGATGAACAGTCTCATAATCGAAAAGATCGATACACCCCATTAAGCCCCCATCTTGAGCCTCAATCATAAAGCGATATTGCCCAGCATTTTGAATGTCCTCGTTGGCATGAGCAATATACTGCTCCAACTGGAAGCGTGAATAGGGAACTTTGCTGAGGCTTACCTGCCAAGTTTCGAAGTCGTTTTCCCAGCGATACAAAGTCTCAAGGTCAGCAAGCTCAACAGCTCTGAATTTCAATCCTGATTCAGACATTTATTTCTATTTCTCCGCTAAAAACAAATTCAGCAGGACCCGTTAAACAAATATTGGAATAGCTATTACCTTTTGGTTCAAACGAAACTTCAAGATGACCACCTTTTACTTTTAACTTAATATATTTAGTATCGAACAAGCCTTCTTCAAATGCTGCTATTGCGGTAGCCGTAGCACCTGTTCCACAAGCTAAAGTTTCAGCCTCCACCCCTCTTTCGTAAGTTCTCAAAAGAAGATAATCGTCAATGCGCTCAGCAAAATTAACATTCGTCCCTATCTCCTTATAGCTACTACTATATCGAATTCTCGCTCCGACAGAGTCCACATCTAAATCCTCAACTCCTTGTTGAAAGCACACTAAATGAGGTGAGCCAGTATCCAAAAAAACACCTTCTAATCTTTTGTCTATACTACCGACATCCGACATATGAAGCTTAACTTGATTAGCATCACTAATACTCGCTTGATGGATTCCATCGTAAGCTGCAAAACTACAGCTCTTATCTATGACATATAAAGCTTTAGCAAAGGCAACCACACAACGTCCTCCATTTCCACACATGCTTCCGAGATTACCATCCGCATTAAAATAAACCATTTTAAAATCAGTCTTATTATCATTTTGAAGCAATATCAAGCCATCGGCACCAATACCAAATCTTCGATTGCAGATTTTTTTAATTAAATCGACATCTTGAGGAAAAGTACACGGTCGGTCGTCGATTAATACAAAATCATTACCCGCACCTTGGTATTTACTAAAGCTAATTTTCATGGAAATAGAATATATGACGAAAATAGGATTATTTCTAGTAAAAAATATACTTGACATCAGCTAACTGTAAACTAAGGCCAAATAGTCATAAAAAAGTAGGGATATCATGTTAATAATTCAATCTAAAACTTCCTCTGTATTAAGAGGGATATTTCGTATTTTAGCTCCTTTACAAAAATTCCCTATGCAGATTATTAAGACGCCCTTCGAGGGCTTATTCATATTGGAACCGAGAGTGTTTTCTGACAGCCGAGGGTTCTTTTTAGAAACTTGGAATACTCAGGTTTTTAAAGGTTTGAACTTGGATATTGATTTCACTCAAGACAATCAATCTCATTCTCAGGCTGGAGTTTTAAGAGGTCTTCATTTTCAAAAGCCCCCGCACGCCCAAGGGAAATTAGTTCGTGTTAGTCGCGGTAGTGCATTAGACATCGTGGTTGATATTCGTAAAGAGTCTCCCACTTTCGGTAAGCATTTTAAAATTAAACTTAATGCAGAAAAAGCACAAGCCTTATGGATTCCTGCGGGATTTGCCCATGGCTTTCTTGCTCTAGAAGAGCATACTGTTTTTCAATATAAGTGCGATGCTCTTTATGCTCCACAAGCAGAAGACTGCCTCCTCTGGAACGATCCTAGCTTGAATATTGACTGGGGACACAATGCTCCAATCATTTCTGACAAAGATCAAGAAGGGAAGTTACTCACCGACCTTAACAGCCCTTTTTAATATGAAAAGACTATGGGTATTCGCCTTTATAGCCATTAGTGCCTCTTTCATCTTTTCAGTATTTAAAGGTCCTGAAGATGATGTTTTTCAAAATCAATTCAACGAGGCTTATTCTATTTTCGCCTTGAACCATCCAAATGACATTTCCTTTGCAGGTGAAAGAATGCCTTTGGAGCAAGAAGATATCAGCGAGAGATTCGACCGTGAGTTACTGGTAAACACTTACTGGCAATCGCAGACAATATTGTTTTTAAAAAAAGCACATAAATACTTTCCTATCATTGAGCCTATCCTCAAAGAAGAAGGTATTCCCGACGACTTTAAATATTTAGCTATTGCCGAAAGTGGATTAGCAAATGTTGTATCACCATCAGGGGCTACAGGCTTTTGGCAAATAATGAAGTCTACGGGTAAAGAGCGAGGCTTGATTATCAACGAAGATGTTGATGAACGCTACCATCTTGTTAAGTCTACAAAGGCTGCATGTAAATACCTAAATGATGCTTACGAGCATTTTGGTTCATGGACCTTGGCTGCCGCATCCTACAATATGGGTATTACAGGTTTACAAAAACAAATGAATCGTCAGGAAGTGAACAACTATTACGATTTGTTACTCAATAGCGAAACGGCACGCTATGTATTCCGAATAGCTACCATCAAAGAGATTATATCTCAGCCTCGAAAGTATGGTTTTCAGGTACGTGAAAAAGATCTTTATGAGCTCCCTCCAGTTCGCAAAGTAATATTGGATAGTACCGTGAATAATTTCGCTGATTATGCGCAGCAACTAGGCATCAACTATAAAATACTGAAGCAATACAACCCTTGGTTGCGCCAATCTAGTCTTGACAATAAGGTGTCATGGGCTTATTCTCTCGACATCCCGGAGCAAGGTTATTTTACCTCTAAAAACACAGTACAGACCATGGCACAAGCCCTTCACGAAGCAGTCACTGTAGAATACGACACACTACTTATTGCAGTAGATAAAAAACAAGACCTAAAAACTCTGGCTCAAGAATATGGGGTAAGCCTCGAAGAATTGATTTTGTGGAATATAGAATCGATTGATTTCAAAGTCAAGAAAGGTCAAGAATTGAAAATCCTGAATTAGCTGAATCAGCATGAATAAAAAACAGGAATACATAGACGTTCAAGGTGCTAAGGTTCACAACCTTAAAAATATTGACGTTAAGATCCCTAGAGATCAACTCGTAGTAATCACGGGACTTAGTGGTAGTGGGAAATCATCTTTGGCATTCGACACCATTTATGCGGAAGGACAAAGACGCTATATAGAAACTTTTTCGGCCTACGCACGACAGTTTCTCGGAGGACTCGAAAGGCCTGATGTCGATAAGATTGATGGCTTGAGCCCCGTAATCTCTATTGAACAGAAAACCACTAGTAAGAATCCTCGTTCTACAGTGGGAACGATTACCGAGATTTATGATTTCCTAAGACTCTTTTACGCACGTGTAGCAGATGCTTATTCCTACAATACTGGCGAATTGATGGTTAGCTATACCTTCGAACAGATTTTAGAGCTCATCAATGAGGCTTACCAAGGACAAAAAGTACTCTTATTAGCTCCTGTTATTAAATCGCGTAAAGGACACTACAGAGATCTTTTTGATCATATCTTAAAACAGGGCTTTATAAAAGTTCGAGTGGATGGAGAGATTCAAAACATTAGCCCTGGAATGCAACTGGACCGCTATAAAAACCACGATATAGAAATTGTAATCGATCGATTACAAGTAAAAGCTGGTCAAGAAAAACGACTGAAGGAATCGCTTGACACAGCCATGAAGTTTGGTAAAGGAATAATGCAAGTTTACGCTCCCGAATGCGAAGAAATACGCTACTTTAGTAAACACCTCATGTGCCCTAGTTCCGGAATTGCTTACGATGACCCTGAGCCAAATACCTTCTCATTTAACTCACCCAAAGGTGCTTGTCAAACCTGTAAAGGTTTAGGTCTTGAAATGGAAGTTGATATAAAGAAAATCTTCCCTGACAAGTCTCTTTCAATAGACAGAGGTGGTTTGGCACCCCTAGCCGATCGCAAAAGTCCGTGGATAAGTAAGCAACTGGACATAATTGCCAAACGCTATAAGTTTGAGCTTTCGACTCCTATAAGTAAAATACCATCTAAGGCAATCGAGACTATACTTTATGGCTCGGAAGAAACTTTTAAAATTGCCAATAAGTCCTTGGGGATTACCCAAAACTACAGCATTAACTTCGAAGGGATTTCTAACTTTATAAGCTACCAATACGAAGATTCCGATTCGGCTAGTTTAAAACGTTGGGCAAAAAGTTATATGGTCGAAAAGAAGTGTAAAGAATGCAAAGGTGATCGCCTTCAGAAACAAGCATTGCACTTTAAATTAGATGGAAAGAATATTTCTGACATCGCTCAATTAGATATTTCAGAACTCTATAAGTGGATTGAAAATCTCGAAGGCAAGCTGGATGACCGAAAACAAGCCATAGGTACTGAAATTATAAAAGAGCTGAAAACTCGTTTGACTTTCCTACTCAATGTAGGGCTCGATTATTTAAACCTAAACCGTAGTTCTAAATCGCTTTCGGGTGGCGAAGCACAACGAATACGTTTGGCAACACAAATTGGCTCCCAACTAGTAGGAGTGCTCTACATCCTCGATGAGCCAAGTATAGGGCTTCATCAACGCGATAATTCTCGTCTGATAAAATCATTGCAAGACTTAAGAGATCTTGGGAATTCTATCCTAGTAGTTGAGCACGATAAAGAAATGATTCAATCGGCAGACCATGTCTTAGACATAGGTCCTGGAGCAGGTAGGCATGGAGGTGAAATTGTTTGCGAAGGTACTCCAGAAGATATTCTGAAAAGTCATACGCTTACCGCACAATATTTAAATGGCGAAAAACAGATAGCCCTGCCCTCTGAAAGAAGAGAAGGAAATGGAAAGTTTATCAACCTCTTTGGCGCTACTGGGAATAACTTAAAAAATGTAGACCTTTGTTTACCCTTAGGGAAACTTATCTGCGTTACAGGTGTTTCGGGATCTGGTAAATCTACTTTAATCAACGAGACCCTCTACCCTATTTTGAATGCGCATATTTTTAGAGGCGTTAAAATACCGATGCCCTATAAGAGCATTGAAGGGCTAAACAATATCGATAAGGTAATCGATATCGATCAATCGCCAATAGGTAGAACACCACGCTCAAACCCTGCTACTTATACAGGGCTTTTGGGTGAAATCAGAAAACTATATGCTGAGGTTCCGGAAGCTAAAATTAGAGCTTATAAACCGGGGCGTTTTTCATTTAATGTAAAAGGTGGTCGCTGCGAAACCTGTGAAGGTGGTGGTATGCGCGTAATCGAGATGAATTTCCTTCCCGATGTATATGTACACTGTGAAACTTGCAACGGACATCGCTTTAACCGCGAAACACTTGAGATACGCTACAAAGGAAAATCTATTGCCGATGTGCTGGAAATGACCATCAACCATGCGGTAAAATTCTTTGAACCCATTCCTAAAATTTACAGAAAACTAAAAACGCTTCAAGATGTTGGCTTGGGATACATCACCTTAGGTCAACAGTCTACTACCCTCTCGGGAGGTGAAGCCCAAAGGGTGAAACTTGCAACTGAGCTCAGTAAAAAAGATACTGGAAACACTCTATTTATACTCGATGAACCTACTACTGGACTTCACTTTGAAGATATTCGAGTGCTGATGGAAGTTCTTAACCGATTGGTGGACAAAGGAAATACAGTATTGATTATTGAGCACAATATGGATGTGATTAAACTAGCCGATTATATTATCGACATAGGGCCAGAAGGTGGACGTGGTGGTGGAAAGATCCTCTGTTCTGGAGTGCCCGAGAGCCTCCTTGACAATAAAACAAGTCATACGATAAAATACCTCAAAGAAGAGTTGAACTAAAAAAAGCCTCCAATTGGAGGCTTTTTTTATAGGAATAGATTCTTTATAGGTATCTACTAATTAATCAAAGTCATTTGTTTACTGATGGTTTTATCGCCAACAGTTAAACTATAGATATACATTCCAGAATGAACAGAATCTCTTGGCATTTCTATTTTATGGAATCCAAATTCAAAATTCCCTTCAGCCAAAACTTTTACTTCTTGTCCTAAAGTGTCATACAATTTAAGTTGCACTTTAGACGCTTCTGGTAAATAGAATGAAATTTGTGTGTGTTCTTTTACTGGGTTGGGAACATTTTGGAATAACTCAACAGAAGAATCAATACTCTCTAATTCGTTCATTTCGGCTACTACTGTAAGACCATCCTTAATATAGAATTCATTACCAGCCTCAAAAGCTTTCATCTCGTAAGCATGAAGACTATCAGTAACTTTTTTCCAAAGAACAATTTTAAAGCTCTCACCACGAGTCATCCCTTCTTTTTCCTTGGTCAATTCATCATCACCAAAAATGGCAATACCATTATGACCTGTTTGAAAGCAAACAGCACCTACCAGATTATTGGCATGATCGTAAACAGCAATCTCATCACCTATTTCAGGTAATTGAGGCCATGACTTGTCTAAAATCAATAGAGTATGGTTAGCACCTGTATTTACGGGGCGTGCAAAGCGCTCAGTCTTTAAGACATCCTTTTTCGAAACAGCATTTGAACTTTGAGAAAAGGCTAGTGTTCCAAAAGCCATTGTAATGCAGAGGAATAAGTTTTTTATCATCATTTGTGTTTGTTTAACATCGCATTTTCAACAATTTACAATTAATTTTAAAATCATAAACTAGAATTTATTAAAACTGAAATTCTGAAAGACTTAAAAAAGGCATGTTTTTCAGCTTGACTTTATATGTGCATATTAAAAACTAGTTTTTAATAAATCGTTTCACAATTTGCTCTTGACCAGAAGTTACATTAACAAAATACAAACCATTAGGTAATTCTGTAATATTGAATTCCGCTTTTAAAGTAGCTTGAAATTGCTCAGCAGTCATACTAATAAGCTCTTGACCTAGAACGTCCATAATACGAATTATTACCTGTTCGTCTTGCTCAGGTAATTCTACATGAAGCACATCTTTGGCAGGGTTCGGATAAATGCTAATTTGGTTAGCAGTTAACTCCTCTAAGCCAATATAAGTAACTGTTACTGCATCCGAATAAGAATGACATCCATTAGCATCTTCAAAATACACTTGGTATTCACCAATATTTTGAGCATAATGATATTCAAATGAGGCGCCTTCTAGCGCTACTCCATTGTATAACCATTGATACATGATAGCATCACCTTCAAGAACATCAGCAGTTAAATAAGCTCCTTGTTGATCAATGGCAATAATTAGTTCTTCAGGTTGTTCAATCTCAAATTCGAACACAGTAGTAATCTCTGAACTATCGTGGATATCTAGGGTGTAATTGTCATCCATAAATCCAGTTAATTCACCTACACCAAAATCATCGAAGATCATAGTTGCTAGTGAAGGAACGCCTAATTCAGAATATACAGTAAGCTCTGTACTCGAATAATAAGGAGGGACACCACCTGTTACATATAAAGTAATCGTACCATAACCCTCGTAACATTGAGGAACTTCGGTAATATTGAACACATTCAAATTATCAACACAGGAGCCGTCTTCTACAGTAGCATTTTCATCGTAGTTATAAGCGTTTTCGTTTGTACAACCAATATGAGTAGTTTGCAAGTAGATTTCTTCAAAACCTAAAGTACAATCAAGCGTAGAGCCGCTACCAGTTATACCTGTAAATGTTATCTGCCCATTTAAGAAGATATAAACGGGGATTCCCAATAAACTATTGGTAAGAGTCAATTCTACGTGTATTAAATCACCAGGGTTTATAGAGCTAGTAGAAGGAACAGACACATTAGATACTGAAACATAACTTCCCTCATAAAATTCAATTGCAAGGCTTGAAGATACTAATACTTCAGAACTCATGTTCGTAACATCGTATGCTAAAACTGGCACATTCAATGAAGATGAAGTTAATATTTCGAAATTAGAGATTCCAAAAGAAATACATAAATCATATTCACAAGAACTATCATCTGTATTGGCATACACGTTATAGTTTAGGGCTAAAGGATCAGTACATCCAGCTATGGTAGCCACTTCAC
>Ga0066382_10000539_pt1 | contig 12755 bp, 11 predicted proteins | sample Knorr_S23_td_NAD_FD_71218 | JGI IMG/M metagenome (GOLD analysis project Ga0066382, IMG submission 71218) | Marine microbial communities from Southern Atlantic Ocean transect - Knorr_S23_td_NADW_ad_2500m_LV_B | ecosystem: Environmental > Aquatic > Marine > Oceanic | place: Southern Atlantic... | reverse complement strand
AGAAGCTGACAGCTGACAGCTGACAACTGAGAGTTGGTAGCTGCCACGACGGAGGCCCGGGACCGGTCCATGGCCACTGAGTCGCGGTGTTGAATCTTGCACTAACTTCTGAGACAGTACCCAAGTATCGTTACAAGATTCTGCCATTGAAAGAAGAGAGATTTTGCGAAGATTCCTAAAATGGTTCGGCATCATAGCGGGTGGGCTGCTCGGCGTATTTATTGTGCTTCTAGTTGTGCTGTTTTTCGTCGGGTCTCGAAAAGTGGACCGTACATACGATGTTCAGATAGCCTCGGTGGCGGTCCCCACTGATGCCGCGAGTATCGCCAGAGGGAAACACTACGTAGAAGCCATCGGTGTTTGCCAGGTATGCCACGGCCAGGACCTAGCGGGGCCTGTCGTTGACGATTGCAAAAACGACCCTTGCACCGGCTTCTCAAACGACCCGATTTTCGGGAAATTGATGCCCAATAATCTAACCTCCGGACGCGGCGGCACCGGCAGCGTCTTCACCGATGCGGACTACGTCCGGGCTATCCGGCACGGGATCGGCCGCGATAACAAGTCGCTGCTGATCATGCCATCGGAACAATACAACAAGATCTCCGACGAAGACCTGGGCGCTATGATCGCCTACCTGAAAACCCTTGATCCAGTCGATAACGAATTGGGCGAGTCGAATCTGGGTCCATTGGGCCGCGTCATTGCGGTGATCGCGGGTGGACTGCTCCCGGCGTCTCAGATCGATCATAGCGCCGCCCGCGCACCGTCACCGGTTGTTGGGGTGTCCGTTGAATATGGCGGGTACCTTGCTGAGGTCTGTACTATTTGTCATGGTGATGGGCTGACCGGAAGTAAGGTGCCCGGTAATGAGCGCGTTGATGCCCCGAACATAACTCTGGACGGCCCTCTCGGCGATTGGACGAAGTCCCAATTCATCAACACTATTCGAAGCGGTATAACCCCTCAGGGCGACCTGTTGGACCCTCGGTTCATGCCGTGGAATAGGTTCACTCGGATGACTGACGACGAACTGGACGCGATCTGGTTGTACATCCAGTCGTTGCCAGGGGGATAGGTCCTACCGCACCGATTTCACCGGGTGCATAGAACTGGTTTGTCAGGACTGGATGCCGTTGGTCTTAGGTAATCAACCCTCCAGGAATCGCTGATTACCTATCGCCACCTTCAAATTGACGCCTACCACGCCTGCGGTTATGATGCGCCAGTCACCCCATTTCCCCCGAAACCACGGAGGCCCCATGCAAATTGTTCGCCTGTATACCGGAGACGACGGCGAGTCACATTTTGAAGAGATCGACCTTCCTTACGAGAAGGTAGCCGAGGCCGAACGGACGGCGGTTGAGAACGCGGAGAATATCCATTTCCGGCGCTATCAGCCCGGCAATTTCATCGATTGGCACGTGGCTCCCCGCCGCCAGTATGTGATCACTCTGGAAGGCCAGGTCGAGGTTGGCCTGGGCGACGGCACCAAGCGCGTCTTCGGCGCTGGTGATGTGCTGTTGGCCGACGACCTGACCGGACGCGGCCACACCACCGCGGTCTACGGAGACAAGATGCGGGTCTCAGTGGCCATTCCCCTGTCTGGCTAGAAGCTACCGCAAAATCATGTACGGTCGGCGGTTAAGCCCTTCGACAGGCTCAGGATGAACGCGCACCACCTGCAACATGCTGACGCCATAGCGCATAGGCAAAAAGTGGTGCGTATTTGGGTCTGGGTCTGACCGCGACCAGCCGGCCTTCTCTCAAGCGTACCTCCTGCTACACCTCCCGGGCCAGTCCCCGCTGTTGCGCCGGTGTCACCCCTGGATGGTTCCAAAGCGCCGGCAGGTCCTGCAACAACCTGGAAGCCCGGTCAAGGTTTGGCATCATGGACTGAGGAGAAGGTTGGATGCTCCTCACCTGTCGTTGAAGGACCCGGTGCTCTGCCTTGAACGTTTTGTCATCTATAGCTCCCCAGAGGTGTTGTTTTCGGAGGTTTGCCAGGACCGCCTCTATCCTTTTGACATCCCCGCTGTGATCGGGCCGGGGGCCTTGGTTCGCCAGGGCATTAAGGACCGTCTGGCGCCAGTCACCGTCTAGTTGCACGCAAGCCAGGACCTGGTCGGCGAATTCTTTCTCTACCTTGGCGACTCCCACTGAGCTGGGGCGCATGGGACAGCGGTGCCAGCTATGGGCCATACGTGGAGACTGCCTCCCTCTGGTACGGCTGGTGATGCCGTGGAAGGGCTGGCCACATCCGTCACAGACCAAAACCCCGGTGAGCGGGTATACCCGCTGCTCCCTTCCCGGTGGACGGTGCCGCCCTGGTGTCGATTGTTCTACCCTCACGTCCTGGCATCTCTGCCACAACTCTTTCACCTCTCTGGGCACATGGTGGAGGCCGTCCCTGATCACGAGAAAGGAGGTGAAAGCTCAGACCTTAGCCCAACGCAAACGCTACAACCGCCTGCTCCGGGAGTCCCAGAACACGGCCATGTCCCCCTGATCTCTCCTTAACAAAAGTGTCCCACTTTTGCTGGTTGCCAACACACTGGCACTATCGACTTGATGTTCGGCCCAATTAATTTCCGAACCAGCTGATTAAACCGGTATCCCCTCGCCAATCGCCCGGCGTCGGTCGGCGCTGAGAGCGTAGTAACGCGCCTGGGTAGACATAGAGGGGTTGTGCGAATGAAATTGATTGATCAACTGTGTGGGTTACTCAAACATCTAACAGTTTTTCAGGTAAGTTGATTGATACTGGCGGCGTGCAATGGTTGCGTAAGCGAAACGAGGAAACGGTGGGTCTTGTTGTGACTCGCCGAAAGTAACCAAAGACAAGCGATCAGTTTCGCTCGAGGTGCGTTGCTATACTGTGCAGCGGCAGCGATACGCTAGCGTTCAATCCCAGCCCTTTGACCAGATTAGGTAAACGAATACAGAACTAAAGGAGCTTTCGATGATCCTCACCATCGTTAACGGCAATGTGTTGGATACGGTGGCGGGGGAGATAATCGGTGAGCGCTCCATTGTCGTTGAGAACGACGTGATCGTTGATGTGTTTGAAGGGCAGCCCAGTGTCGAAGCAGACTTGGAGATTGATGCCCGCGGACGTTATGTGCTTCCCGGGTTCATAGACGCTCATGTGCATTTGTCGATTACCACCATGAACTTCAGTCGGGCTCGCAATCTCTCTGAGATTGAATGGTCCCTCGCCATGGCGGGTTTGGCCGAAGCGACAGTTCAACGGGGCTTCACCACGGTCCGGGACACTGGAGGGGCGATCGGGGGGTTAGTGCGGGCTGTTCAAAGCGGATTGTGCCGCGGCCCAAGAATACTCCGCTCTGGCCGTGTGATCTCTCAGAGCGGAGGACACGGCGACATCCGACCCCAAAACGTGCCACTACCTGGATGCGGGTGTGAAATTGTATCTGGCCGCTTCAGCCATATCGCCGACGGTCTCGACGCGGTTCGGAAAGCAGCACGCCATGAGCTACGTGAGGGGTCCGATTTTCTCAAGATCATGACTTCAGGCGGGGTTGCCTCACCGTCCGACCCCTTTGACAGCATCCAATACACAGCGGAAGAGATCAAAGTCATCACAACAGAGGCCGAACATCGCCACACATACGTCACCTCTCACGCCTACTCACCAGAAGCAATTCGGCTAGCGGTCGATCATGGTGTTCGGTGTATTGAGCATGGCAACCTCCTCGATGAGGCAACCGCCAAGCACCTCGCAACTCTCGGTGTGACGATGGTCCCTACCCTGATCACCTACCAAGCTATGGGTGACATTGGTGCCAAGATTGGCATGTCGGAACTCAACCTGGAGAAAAACCGTGGTGTGTTCGAGGAGGGACTGAAATCGATTGCTATCGCCCGGAGAGAAGGAGTTCAGCTTGGGTTTGGCACCGACTTGCTGGGCGAAGCTCAGGTACAACAGAACAAAGAGTTCTCTATTAGGGCAGACCTGGAATCCGCGGCTGACATCCTACACTCGATGTATGTCGTAAACCCGAAATTATGTGGACTCGAAGGAAAGATAGGTCTGATCCAGCCTGGGGCGTACGCAGATTTGCTCATTTCTGATGTAAACCCGCTCGAAGACCTGCGTGGACTCAGCGAGCCGGAAACTAACTTGAGTGTCATTATCCGCGCCGGAGAAGTAGTGAGGGAGGTCATTCCTTAGAATAATAGAGTGACGGTCGATTACTCCGCCCTACCAGGGAAATACGAATGGGGGAAATTATGGCGCTTGACGCGGCGACAATCCGTTTTCTTAAACAGTTGACTGAAGGCGGTGGAAAGCCTTTACACGAAAGCACACCCGACGAAGCGCGGGTCTACCTGTCTGGGCTCGCAGAACTTGCCGGGCCGGCGCCAGAGATGCAACGAGTGGAGGATCGCACCATCGACGGGCCAGATGCCCGAGTCACACTCCGGATCCTAGTTCCTGTCGAGAACCCTATTGGAGTTTTGGTCTACTACCACGGAGGAGGATGGGTTTTAGGTTCGATTGACGAGTATGACACCGTGGCGCGTAAGCTTGCGGAGCGGACATCCTGCGCCGTTGTCCTGGTAGAATATCGACTTGCGCCAGAGCATCGCTACCCCGCCGCGGTGGATGACTCATACGCGGCCCTGGAATGGGTTGGTCAGAATGTTAAATACATCGCAGGCCGAGAGGTGCCACTGATCGTGGCCGGTGACAGCGCCGGCGGAAATCTGGCGGCTGTGATGGCGGTCCGCGCCCGCGCCCGCAACGGACCGCCCATTGCGCTACAAGTGTTAATCTACCCTGTCACCGACTCCGATCTTGACCTTCCCAGCTACGCCGATCCTGAAAATCAACTGTTGCTGACCCGCGATGGGATGATCTGGTTCTGGGACCATTACATTCCTGATTCCTCCCGCCGCTCTGAACCGGATGCCTCCCCCTTGCACACGGATAATCTCTCAGGGCTTCCGCCGACTGTCATACTTACCGCAGAGCACGATGTCTTGCGGGACGAAGGCGAGGCCTACGCGGCGCGTTTGCAGGAAGCTGATGTGAAGGTTAATCTCAAAAGATACCCTGGCCAGATGCATGGATTCTTTACTCTGTTGATGCTTCCCGGCAGCGAACTCGGTTTCCAACAGGTTGTTAAAGCGGTCAAGGGCTGCATCATGAAGACCGCCAAAGCGTAACCATCAGAACCGAAGTGAACAGAGGCTCTTAACCCGTTTTTAAACAAAACACTTTTAAACAAGACACACTTGGAGGACCGTATGACCAACTTAGGAAAACCACCCGATTTTGATGCCGTGGTCATTGGGGCCGGCTTTGCCGGATTGGGCATGCTGCGGCGGCTGCGAGACGAAGACGGCATGTCCGTCCAAGTGTACGAAACCGGCGATGGGGTCGGCGGGACCTGGTATTGGAACCGCTATCCCGGTGCACGCTGCGACTCCGAGAGCTACGTGTATTGCTTTTCCTTCTCAAAGGAATTACTTCAGGACTGGGACTGGAGTGGAAAGTATCCAGAACAGCCAGAGATATTGTCCTACCTGAACCACGTGGCTGACCGCTTCGATCTTCGCCGCAACATCCAGTTCAACACCCGGGTCACCTCGGCAAGATACCTGGAGGATACTAGCTTGTGGGAGGTTGAAACAGACCAAGGCGATCGTGTGACAGCCCAGTTTCTCATCACTGGTATCGGATGCATCTCATCGGGGAATGTGCCCGACATAAAGGGGCTGGACTCGTTCCAGGGAGAGTGGTATCACACGGGCAGTTGGCCTCATGAGAAGGTGGACTTCGCCGGGAAACGGGTGGCCGTGATCGGAACAGGGTCAAGCGGCATACAATCGATTCCGGTGATCGCTGAGCAAGCGGCGCACCTTTCGGTGTTCCAACGGACTCCGCAATACACTGTCCCCGCCCGCCACGGCACGGTTGACCGAAAGTTCATCGAAGAACAGATAAAACCCAACTACGAAGCGGTACTGAACAAGGCAAGGTGGTCCGCCGGCGGGTTTCCGATCGACCGTGATGAGCGTTCCGCGCTGGAGGTCACTGAGGCAGAACGGCTGGAGTCGTTCGAAGCCGGCTGGGCTGAAGGCGGAATACGATTCCTGGGTACGTCATTCAAGGACATCAGCATGGACAGAAGGGCAAACGACACGATGTCCGAGTTCATTCGGAACAAGATCCGTGAGATGGTGAAGGACCCAGAGACCGTCGAGAAGCTTTTGCCTACGGACCATCCGTTTGGCTCTAAACGTCCTCTGATCGACACCAATTACTTCGATACCTACAACCGCGAGAACGTTGAGCTGATCGACATTCGCCACTCACCGATCCAAGAGATAACTCCCAAGGGGATTCGGACTGAAGACCAGGAGTTCGAGTTCGATATGATCGTCTTCGCCACTGGTTTCGATGCCATGACGGGCACTTACTTCAAGATGGATATCCGCGGTAGAAACGGTCTGTCGCTAAAGGAAAAGTGGTCCGAAGGCCCAAAGACTTACCTTGGACTGCAAACGGTTGGATTCCCCAATATGTTCATGATCACAGGGCCGGGCAGCCCGTCCGTCCTTAGCAATATGCCGATGTCTATCGAGCAGCACATCGACTGGATCGCGGATTTCCTCCAGTACATGCGCAGAGGCGAGATCAATAGTGTTGAGGCGGATGAGAATGCGGAGACGGCATGGGTAGCCCACGTTAATGAAGTCGCCGAGCCTACGATGTATATGCTGGCGGACTCCTGGTACCTCGGAGCGAACATCCCCGGCAAGCCGCGCGTGTTCATGCCCTACGTCGGCGGTCTCGGGAACTACCGAAGAAAGTGTAATGAGGTTGCCGACAACGGGTATGAAGGCTTTATCCTCGACGCTGGGCGTAGATGAACCGATATGCTCCCCTTTTTCCGCCAGGCCGATTACTACCCTAATCCGCTCATCTGCGGTGCCAGCCTGTTGCATCTGCAATACTGATCGTCAAACCTGGAGCAATAGCATTCACGGTGATGTCGTTACGTAGGCAGCCGAGAGGACATTCTTCGTCAAGTGGACGGTGGGTGGAAGGTCGCCTACCGGAAAATCGTCCCAGACCAGAACGTGCTCCTGGCCAAGAATATCAGCAACTTTATTTAACACCAGTCCAACTTGACCTAAAATGAGAAGTGGATTATCTTGTCGTTCCTCGGTATCTCAACCGTTCTCGTGTTGATTGGATGCAGCGCTTCAATCACCCCAAACGCGCTGGTTTCGCCTCCATCAGCAACTCCACCCTCAATTGCCAGACTGCCCAGAATATCTACCTCGGAACCAACTTCGCAGAAAACTTCTCCAACTGAGTCATCTTCGGAGACTTCTCTACAAGCGTTCTCACTTCCACCAGGGTCTCGACCCCACGATGTCGCCCCTGCCGATGACGGCGGGATCTGGTACACGGCACAGGGCTCCGGGGCACTTGGCTGGCTAGACCCCGAAACTGGTGAGACCCGACATACGTCATTGGGTGTAGGATCTCGACCTCACGGGGTAATCGTGGGCCCGGACGGTGCGCCGTGGATCACAGACGGAGGGTTGAACGCTATCGTGCGGGTCGACCCAGCCAGCCAGATAGTGGATATCTTCCCCTTGCCTCAACATCGCTCCAATGCAAATCTGAATACGGCAACCTTCGACGATGTTGGCGTGCTTTGGTTCACCGGACAAAATGGCGTCTACGGCCGATTTGACCCACGCACACTTCAGATGGACGTCTTTGATGCTCCACGCGGTCGTGGGCCATACGGGATTGCTACCAGTGCCAATGGAGACATTTATTTTGCGTCGCTAGCCGGAAGCTATGTCGGGCGTATCGACCCGGACCCTGGCGAGGTAACCGTCCTAGAACCGCCAACCCCGGACCAAGGGGCGAGAAGGGTCTGGTCGGATTCCCAAGGGAGGATTTGGACCAGCGAATGGAATGCCGGCCAGGTGGCGGTCTATGACCCTGCCTCCGACCTTTGGCAGGAGTGGAAACTACCCGGACCGGCGCCTCGTGCTTACGCGGTCTATGTGGACGAGAATGACATTGTGTGGCTCAGCGATTTCGGCGGCAACGCGGTGGTTCGGTTCGACCCGAGCAGTGAGGAATTTAGCGTGTTTGGGCTGCCGGATAACCCCGGAAATGTCAGGCAGATCCATGGCAGACCCGGAGAGGTTTGGTTGCCGGAGTCCGCGGCAGACCGGCTCGTGGTGATCCGCTGATCAGACATCGCCGGCACTCGGTAGTTAACGCACCACCTACTCGTCGCGCCAATACCTGCGCCGAATGATTAACAGACTAAAAAGGTCAACACGATAGGCTGCGATCGTAAGGTTAGACCCTCAACGAGCATCGTTACCTCGATCGATACCCGCTAGAAGAGTGTTAAGTATCGATCGATTTCCCATGGTGTTACTTGGCGCCTGAATTCCCGCAATTCGGCTTCCTTTAGGTCTATATATTCTTCGTAGATGACGCCCAACGATTCTTGGATTAATTCGTCTTTCTTCAACTCGGCCAACGATTCGTCCAACGTCTGAGGCAATATTCTGATTCCTCGAAGCCGGATCTCCTCTGGGCTTAGACTGTATAAATTCCCCAGATTAGGTTCTCCGGGATCTAAATTTCTTCTTACTCCGTCCAGGCCAGCCATGACGTAGGCGCTGAGGGCAAGATATGGATTTGCGGCCGACGACATACTGCGATCTTCAAGCTGGCCAGGCCCAGGGGTTCGGATCATCTGGGTCCTGTTGTTGTCGCCATACGATATGTTCGCTGGCGTCCACATGAAATCAAAATTGGTAAAGGTTATACCAGGTTCCACCTGCAGTCGTTTATAGCAATTTATCGTCGGTGACATAACCGAACATAAAGCAGGCGCATGGGCAAAAATACCACCGATAAATTGGTAGGCGAGCGGCGACAAGCCCAACCCTCTTGGGTCTTCGTCGTCAAGAAAAAGGTTCTCATCGGTGTCAGCGTCAGCTAAATGGTAGTGGATGTGGCCTCCATTTCCGACCCGGCCAGTGAAAGGCAGCGCCATGTGGGTGGCGATAGCGCCTATCTCATGGGCGAACTCGCTCGCCATCATCTTGAAGAACGTGTAGCGGTCAGCCGTTGTCAATGCGTTCGAATACGCGAAGTTGATTTCATATTGGCCATTGCCGTCTTCATGGTCGGACTGGTAAGGGTCCCAACCCAGACGGCTCATCGCATCCATCATTCGGCGAAGGTAGCCAACGGCGTTTGAAGTTCCCTTGAAGTCGTAGCAAGGGTATCGAAGATTGTCCACTTTGTTAGGGTCCCAAACGTCGATCGATCCGTCTTCTTTCTTGGTGACCAGGTGGTGTTCTGGCTCGAGCCCCACGTTGAAAGTGAATCCGCTACCACGCACTTGCGACAGGATGCGTTTCAAGTTTTGCCTAGGACAAAAGAGATGCGGTTCGCCGTCAAAGAACAAGTCGCTCGCGAAACGAGCGACGCCATCGGTCCATGGGACCAGCGTGTAGGTGTCGAGGTCGATTCGAGCCGCCATGTCATGTGAATTTGGGGCCTGTCCGAGACCGGGAATTGCGGACCCAGCGAACGGAACTCCATCATTGATCAGTCGGTCCAGTTGGTCTGCTGGAACCAGTTTCACCTTGGGGGAGCCGTGCAGGTCTACGAACTGGACAAGCAAGTATTGAACTTCGTCGTCCACTATTTGTTTTTGTATCTCTTCTAGCGTAGCCATCGTCAATGGAGTTGTTCTGGCATCGGTAGAGAAGTTGGGGTTTTTTCAAGCGGGGTAGACCGGAGTGGCCGGCGGACGGCGGACGGTTCTATCCCGGTCCGTATAGCGCTCAAAACGCCTGCGGCCTCCCAATAATTCTCGACGACATGCAACTGTCCACTCGCCCAGGGAAGCGCCTCTAGGTCGTTCTTCATAAGGTTCCGGTTTTCTCGTACAGCGATGACCTGAATCCCTTGTTCCAAGGCCGCGAGCGTCGGCAAGCCGAGGCAACCATCAGGTATTACTAGGCACGAAATATCCCGTGCCGTCAAAATGCCAGATCCCTGCATGGCCTCAGTGTCTGTGATAATTTTCGGGCTTCTTTGAAGCCCTTTCAGGACACATTGTAAGAAACTGACCGAGATGACCTCCGCAGCCATTCGAGGGTCGACAACACCGGTTTCTATATCCAGAACAGCCTGCGATTCCAGCATCGGAGCGTGCGCAGATGGTAGGTCATACAGGCTTGAAATCGTATGGGTCAGCATAGATTCAACCCCACCCCATGGGTTCACTATGTCGCCGTCACTCCAGAAGTAGTCGCTGTAATAATGCAGCGGTGTCGAGATAACAGATGCAATTGCGACGGCGTCATATTCTCCGCGGTATTTATCAAGGAGATCAAATAGGTTCCCAAAACCTTCGACGCTGCCTGCAGCTCTTTCTGACTCGGTGTAGTCGGGACTCATTACCAACGGACGGTCCATCTCAATCAATATTGGGCAATTCAGCCCGTATGAAGACCGGGCCGCATTTACCGCATTCACCGCCAAGTCCGTGAATACCCGGTCGGCGTGTGGATGGAGCAGCACCAAAACTCGATTACTCCGAACCGGCTGAATTCCAACAGTCCCCATCAGCAGCCGGCACAGAACACTCCCTTCTACATAAAGAGCATTTCCCGGCATCTCGTTGATGTCAGATGCGTTCACCACGTTGGGATGGATGATTAGATTATCGCAAACGGAGGCCAGTAGTTGGGCCACTGGGGTTGCGTCACCGGCATGTCCTCCGATGGCCGCGCCGATTCCGGTTGGCACCAACATCGCGACGTTGAATCGACTGGTGTTTTCCGACTGGCGCTTGCAGAATTCGAGCACCATGCCAGACGGGATCAGATGGGCGTCATCGCCAGCCTGGTAGGTGGTCGCCTCACAATTGTAAAAGTCCGGGTTCGACTCAGTGACCACTAGTCGGACCAACTCCTCCCCGGTAGGAAGTTTCTCTTTGGTCTGATCGGCCAGCCATTTAAGAGCGCTGCCGTCATCGGGAGGGCAAGGTAGCTGAAAATCAATTTCCGAAACGCGCACTGGCTTTAAACCCCCATCTCGCGGATTGCTCTTCCAAGGTGAATTCTTTCATCAACGTAACTTCACCATCGGCGCCAAGGGAATAGATCGATGGCAATGGGAGCCCGTTGAACGTATGGGCCTTTACCAGGTTGTATGCCCCAACGCCGTACATCACAACCGTGGACCCAATTTCCAATGGCTTTGCAAACGCGTATTCGCCGAATACATCGCCCGCTAAGCAAGTAGCCCCGGCGATGATATAGGGGTACCGTCCGCCTTCGACGTCCATCAATATGTCAGGGCGCCATTCATATTCGAAAGATTCGGGCAGATGGTTCACGGTCGTATCTAAGACCGCGATGGACCTATCCTCGCTCTCGATCAAGTCAAGCACCTTGGAAACAAGAAAACCAGCGTCCCGCACGAACGCCGAACCTGGCTCAATATAGACCTCGAGGCCATATTTCGTCTGCAGTGAAGCGACGGCTTCGTAGAATGCATCATGATTCGTGCTGTCTTTGTCGAACAGGTAACCACCACCAAGGTTGATCCACTTTAGGCCTGCTAGCACCTTATCAATTTCCGTCTCCAATTTTTGGACCGATACCAAAACCTCTCGGAGATCCGGAGAGTTGCAGTTGTTGTGGAAAAGCAGTCCACTGATACCTTGGGAAGCCGGGGAACTTCGTCCCAGTGCCTCTTTTATGGCATAGGCGGATATTCCGAGTTTTGAGTAGGCCCGGCAAGGGTCGTAGCGAGGATCGTCAAGAAATGAGACTTCCGGGTTCACTCGTAACCCGATTTCCAGGTCGTCCGCCATGTCATCCTTGTGGCGCATCCATTGAGACACAGTATTAAAAGAGATGTAATCGCAAATCTTTGATATTTGCGTAACTTGATCGGGCCTCAGACCCGGAGTGGTTAGATGGACTGTACTCTCCGTCGGAAGGGAATCTCTCGCGGCGGTCGCTTCGAACAATGAACTTGCGGAGAACCCATGAACGTAAGGTTCGATCAGGTCCAATACCCAGGGCAGAGTTAGGGCCTTTATCGAATAGAGAAGTTTGCAGTTCGCATCGTCTGCAATCTTCTTGAGGTGTTCGCATCGTGACACGATAAACGCGTCCTCATAGACAAACGCTGGAGTTGCGATAGACCCTGCGGCATTCTCAAACACCACCGCTAGTTCTGCCAATTCGTCTATCGTTGCTTGATTCGGATTAGTACTCAAATCGAATTATTTCCAATGCGGTGAGATAGCCACGAGGGGAGAGCTTCTCCAGGTCCACACCTGCCGCACTTTCAATTAAGTCAACATCGCGTTCGAGTCGGGGCCTACGCTGACGGCTGCGGGCTCTCGGTCAACGAGGATTAGAAATGATCTGGTGAACCGTCCGTTCATCTAACCAATATTACGAGGATTTAGTTTGACCTGCTCCAGCGTGCCCACTACAATAGCAAAATCCGTCAGATAGGTCGATATCTTTCATAATTTGATTGGATAATGTCTGATATTTGACTTCACATCGACTATGATTCGAAATGCAGTAGGAAGAGCTTTCAGGTGGCAGAGCAATGATTGACGCATTTATCGATACACTGGAAATTATTCCCCGTGGATTAGTGTTCGTCGGACTGGGATTGGTTGTATTGGTGATCG
>Ga0066382_10000532_pt1 | contig 12828 bp, 14 predicted proteins | sample Knorr_S23_td_NAD_FD_71218 | JGI IMG/M metagenome (GOLD analysis project Ga0066382, IMG submission 71218) | Marine microbial communities from Southern Atlantic Ocean transect - Knorr_S23_td_NADW_ad_2500m_LV_B | ecosystem: Environmental > Aquatic > Marine > Oceanic | place: Southern Atlantic... | reverse complement strand
GAAGTATTAATCAAATATAACCTTATAAATATTTTTGTTGAAGCCGGATCTACTTTACCAGGAGAATTGCTATACAATAACCTAGTTAATAAAATTATTTTATTTATCAGCCCTAAAATTATAGGAGAATCAAAATTTGTCCCCTTTGGCAGTAAAGGAATAAATAAAATAATAAATTCATACAAACCAAAAAAAATAATTAACTCTTCAATAGAAGATGATATATTAATAAAAGCGTGGATATAAATGTTTAGTGGTATAGTTGAAAAAATTGGAATTATAAAAGAACTTACAGCTGATAAACTTGTTATTCACGAACCATCAATTGCTCAAGCATTAAATATATCTGACAGTATTGCAGTAAATGGTATTTGCCTAACAATTGTAGATTTATATAGAGACCATTTGGTAGTAGAAATATCCCCTGAAACTATGAACCGAACAAACCTTAAAGAATTAAATGAAAATGATTTATTAAATTTAGAAAAACCATTGGCTTACAACGGGTTAATAGGTGGCCATCTTGTACAAGGTCATGTTGATACTGTTGGCAAAATTGAAAATATAAAAGAAGAAGGGAATTCAAAAATATTTACTATCTCTCATCCTAAAACGTATACTCAGTATATAGTAGAAAAGGGATTTATAACTGTAGACGGAATTAGTCTCACAGTTGTAGAATGTATTGATAATAATTTCACCCTTTCAATTATTCCTTATACATTCAATAATACAAATTTAAAATTAAAAAAATCAGGACAGAATTTAAATATAGAATTTGACATATTAGCAAAATATGTAGAAAAATCTTTATCTACAAATAAAAACAATTAAAATGTTCGCAAATATACAGACAGCAATTCAGGATCTTCAATTAGGTAAAATGGTAATCATTGTTGATGATGAAGAAAGGGAAAATGAAGGGGATTTAGCTTTTGCAGCTGAAAAAGTGACACCTGAACTTATAAATTTTATGTCTACTTTCGGAAAAGGATTAATTTGTATTCCTATGCTTGGTAGCAGATTGGATGAACTAGATTTAACTAGTATGGTGAAAGAAAATACCTCTTCAAATGAAACAGCATTTACTATATCTGTTGATGCAATCAAAGATGCTACAACAGGTATTTCCGCTAATGATAGAGCTAATACTATAGAAACACTTATCTCTTCTGAAACTTTACCTGAAGATCTTGCAAGACCTGGGCATATATTCCCTCTTAGGTACACAGATGGAGGGGTTTTAAAAAGAAATGGGCAGACTGAAAGCATTGTAGATTTATGTCTGATGTCTGATCTTTATCCTGCAGGAGTAATTTGTGAAATAATTAATGATGATGGGACTATGGCTAGAAGATATGACTTAGTTAAATTCGGGAAAAAACATCATATCAATATAGTAACAGTAGAAGATATTACAAAATACCGTAAAAAATATAACTTATTAAATTTAACCCCTGAAGAATCAAATGAAACATTTATAAGAAAAAATGCAGAATCATCTCTCCCTACTTCATATGGTCCATTTAATATAAAAACTTATAAATCATATCCCGATGGCTTAGAACACGTAGTTCTACAAAAAGGTAAATTAAGGAAAAATAATAAAACTCCTATTGTAAGAGTACATAGTGAATGTTTATCAGGAGAGGTATTTAAAAGTTCAAGATGCGATTGTGGAGATCAATTAGATATGGCGTTAAATCTAATCAGTAGTTCTGAATATGGAATTTTAATTTATCTTCGACAAGAAGGAAGAGGTATCGGATTTGCTAACAAACTAAAGGCATATACTTTACAAGATCAGGGATTAGATACTGTTGATGCAAATCTACATTTAGGATATTCAGCTGACCCGAGACATTTTAATGTTGCTGCTGAAATATTAAGAGACTTAAACGTATCAAAAATCGAGTTAATGACTAATAATCCAAAAAAAATCATGGAACTCGAACAAGCCGGGATCGAACTAGCTACTATAATCCCTATTCAAACAACACCAAAGGATGAAAATTTGAAATACCTTGAAACTAAAAAGAACAGAATGGGGCATTTACTAAATTTATCGGAATTCAAAAAAACATCAGAAAACGATTAGTATAAATGAATAACAAGATTGCAATAATAGTCAGTAGTTTTAATTCTGAAATAACAGTCAACTTATATGATGGGGCAATCAATTGCCTTATGAATAACGATATTCCATCAATGAATATTGAAACATATTGGGTTCCAGGATCATTAGAAATACCATATTTGGCAGCAAAAATAGCATCATCAAAACAATTTGACGGCATTATTGCACTTGGAGCAGTAATAAAAGGTGATACATATCATTACGAATTAGTTTCACAAAACACTTATAACGGCTGTATGAAAGTAAGTGTAGAACACGAAATTCCAGTAACTTTAGGAGTAATAGCAGCTGATAATATCAACCTTGCAAAAGCAAGAGCTCAGGATATTAAAGCTGATATAAAAGAAGATGGTAAAACTCCACTTAATTATGGTTACAGCGCAGCTCAAGCATTAATTAACCTATTAGAAATCGATATTAATTCTTAATTCTTTTTTTATTTTTTCCTAGCAGTAAAATAACAAATGGAATTATTAATATAATAAAGAATAAAACAAACATCCCCCACCCTCTATCGAAGTTTTGAATATAATTCTTAGATTTATCCAATATTGTTGCCTGAGGAAGATCAGAAAAAATTATTTTAATCTTTTCTCCCTTTTTAAAATTATTCATCTCAATTAAGTTATACTTAATTTCATTAACGTAAGTATCATTTTGATCATAAATAAAATCAGGTAATTTAACAGTTAAATTACCCTCAGTAATTATTCTTAGATTATTTAAATCAAATTGTAAATTCCTGTTATAAATATATTCTTCTTCATCATATTTAATTCCATATGTAAATAAAATTTGATGTTCTCCCGGATATACATTACCTAACACAGCAAATCCTTTGTCAATAACAATAAATTCTACTCCTAATAAATCTGAATCAATTATTAAATCCTCATAATTTGTCGGGAGCCCAAATCTAATCATTCCCATAGGATTATCCCTAGGGGGTTTAAATGTTATTTTTGAATTATTTACTACTTTAATTAATTCCATCACCCACATAAGATTTTTAGATTTATCTACAGACGTAAACATAATAGTAGAATTTGCTAATGTTAAGTTTTCAGAATTATCTGACGATTTATAAACAGTTAATAAAATTTCATCGCTTTGATTAGAAATCAATCCAAGGTCTTTTCCATACAATACTCCTTCAAATATTGATGAAACTCCTATTATAGAATCTTTTAAATGGTTTAAAGATTTAAAGTGAAAATAACCAAAATTATCTGATTTAGCACTATATTCTTTCATTGCACCATCATCGGAAATATGCAGAATTACCATGTGATCTTTTACATAAGAATTTGTAGTTCCGTTTATTAATCGTCCTTTTAGATCCCATTGATTATTTTCGGCATAAATAATATCTGAAAAAAATAATATCGTGAAAAAAATTAATGGTAGTAATAATAAATAATAAATCTTTTTATTAATTTGAATTAACATCTTCAAGTAATTGTTCAATTCTCAACCTTGTATTTTTATCTATGGATGATTTATTTATAATTTCCTGAAAAGAATTTAGTTGTTCATTAAACTCTTTTTTATCTAAAACACCACTTTGATAGTCCGTAATAATTGAATTCAAATCCAATTCATAATCAGAATAATCAATAAAATTTGTAATTCCTTGCTTCTTATCTTTGTTTATATAAGTCCAAAACTTATCATTAAAAGGCAATAATACTATTGCTACCATAATAATTATAATTAATAATCCTATTAAATTTAACATTATTTTACTTTCAATTTATCTTTTTTTTTATAAACAGGAAACACGGAAATTATAGCTCCAACAACAACAACAAATGCCCCAGTCCATATAAGCGAAACCAAAGGATTTATCTTAACTTCAAATACTGCTGAATTATCTTCTGCAATTACAGATTGAGAAAAATAAAAATCTTCCAGCCCAAAATTCAATATACCTGCTTTAGTAGAATTCATATCAAATTTAGGATAATAGCTTTTTGATGTTGTATATTGACCTAATGATTTACCATTTTTCTCTATCTGCATAATTGCTTTAATATTAGTATGATCGAAATTTTGAGTTATATCTGTTTTCATATAAGTAAACTGATAATTTTTAAGAGTTCCTGATTCACCTGGTTTTAATGCAAAATCTTTTTCAATTCCCATAAATGAAGTTCCTGCGATACCTAACATAACAAGTAAAATCCCTGTGTGAGAAATAAATCCACCATAACGGGATAAATTAGAATACAAAATATTCAAAAATTTACCCAATACATTTTTTAAATTTTTAAATTTATTAAAAGATGCTTTGAAAATTTTATACAATTCAATAAAAATCTGTATACTTGAAAAATATAAAACTACTAATGAAATAGTTACCCAATAATGGCCTGAAATTATCCAACTATTTAATATAGCCAAAAGCACAGCAATAACAAAAACAATTATTTTTTTATTTATATACGATGACATGTTTGCATTCTTCCAGGGGACAAATGGAGCAATGCTAAGAATAATCATAATTAAGAGTAAAATTGGAGCATTTACCAAATCATAAAATTCTCTACCAACATAAATTTGCTCATCTTCTATTGATTTAATGAAAACAGGATAAATCGTACCCATTAAAGTAATAATAGCAACAGAAAGAAATAAAACATTTTGAACAAGAATTAAAGACTCTCTTGATAAAATGGATTGTACGTGATTTACTGATGTTAAAAATCTGTATCTATAAATAAAAAACATAAATGAAAAGGTAGTTGAAATAAACATAAAAAGTAAAAATGTCCAACCTAAAGAAGATGAGCCGAAAGAATGAACAGAAGGAACTGGCCCTCCTCTGTTAATAAACATTCCCATCTGAGCCATAAAAAAAGCAAAAATAATTAAAAATAAATTCCATCCTTTAAACATATTCCTTTTTTGCTGAACCATTATTGAATGTATAAAAGCTGTCATTATCAACCATGGCATAAGAGATGAATTTTCTACCGGATCCCACGCCCAATATCCACCCCATCCTAAAATTGTATAAGCCCACCAGCTTCCCAAAGCTAATCCAATTGTCAATATAATCCAAGTAGACAAAGCCCATACTCTTAAAGAATTTAAATTCAAGTTTTCATTTTTCGCACATAACGATCCAATTACAATTGAAAAAGGCAAAACAACAGCAGTTAAACCTAACATCTGAACTGGAGGATGTACAAACATACCAAAATGTAATAACAAAGGATTTATTCCCTGGCCATCTTTAACTATATTAGAAGCTTCTGTAAAAGGGTTTGCCAAAACTGAGGTACTTATAAGTAAAAATATTTGAAAAAGTAGTATAAATAGGTGTGAAAAGTTAATTGAATTATCATTTAATTTTTTATTCTGTATGAATAAAAACAAAAGAATTGACAAACATGTAGTTATAAATAATAAAGAACCTTCATTGCCAGAATAAAAAGCAATCCATGTATATATATAAGGCATTGTGTTACTACTATGATCAGCAACATATTGAATACTATAATCATGATTAACAAATCCTAAAACCAAAGTAATTGTAGATACCAACAATAAAAAGGTACCAAAATATGATGCTAATCTTGCACTATATATAAATTTCAAATCCCGATATCTTATACCAATAGATATGGCAAGAATTGAATATATATACATTCCAAGAGATAATTTGATTACCATATCCCCTAAACTTCCAAAAATCAACTTTGCTCTCCTTTTGTTCTAAATCGTATAGTTCTATATAAAGACCAATAAATAAAAACTCCAAATAGTAATACAACTATTGGAATTATCCATAAAAATAAATCACTGCCCTTCTTCTGAGGGGTGGCAAGTATCTCTTTTCCGTATTTTGATATAAGGAAAGATTTGATTTTATCATCAGACCAACCTTCATCAATTTTTAGTTTTATAAAATCTTTTAAATCTTTGGATACTTTTGTATTTGATTCAGCAATTGTTTCAGCGGGGCAGATTGGACATTTAATTTGTTTTTCAAGATTTAAAAATCTAATCTCATTAGCAGACAAATCATTATCAATGTTATAAAAACAACCAGTTAGACTGATAACGATAATAAACAAGCAAATAAAATAATTATTCATTCTGTTATTAAAATTTTTTTCCTTATTTTTCAAATATCACACATTTCCAAGATATAAAATTAACAATTTAATTTTAGTTTTGATATAATTTTTTCATAAATCCAATGTTTTTAAATTATGATTATTTATTTTTATTCAAATAAAAAGAAAGCAGGTAAGAGCCTAATTCTATCAGCTTTTTCTTTATTATTGAGTAATAATAAGATAAAGAATATTGCTATTAAGCCAATTTTCAACAACTCATCAAAAGATGATATAAACACACAAGCACATTTAAACAAAATACTAAATCAAAAAACTTCTTTTGAGCCAAGGGCTATAACTGATATGAAATCAAAAAAAGATATTTCTAATCTCATGTCAGAAATTAATAATTTAGATAAAAAATATAAAATTGTACTAGTTGAAGTTGATCAAGAAATCACATCAAATATAACTAAAGAATTTTATAACAATAATACTAAAAGCATTTTAATTAATGAATTTTCAACTAGACTAAATAATAAATCCATAAATGAAATTAAAAATCTTCAATGGATTATTTACAATAAAATACCAAGATACAGATCATCATATATCAAATCAAAGATTGAACCTAAATTAAACAAGCAAAACATTAATATACTCGCAGAAATTCCTGAAATAAGAACCTTAAACGCAATAACTGTTGATCAAATTAAAAATTATTTAAAGGCCGAATATATAGTCCAAAAAGAAGAGGATTCTCTTATTGAAAACTTTTTAATTGGGACTCCCGCTATGGATTCTGGTAAAGAATACTATAAATCACAAACAAACCCAGCAGTAATCGTCAGGGCAGACAGACCGGACATTCAAATGGCAGCTCTGTATCAAGATGTAAGCTGTTTAATTGTAACTGGTGATTCAATTCCAGCAGATTATTCAATTTACGAAGCAACAGAACGAGAAATACCTATAATTGGGGTAAAATCAAATACTATTGAAACTGCAAAAAATATAAATAAAGTATCAGATATTTCTAACCCGTACCATAATCAAAAAGTTGAAAAATTATCAAAATTGATATCAGATCAAATAGATATTAAAAAATTAATATCTACATGATTATCAATGGATAATAATTTCACTCAAAACTTAAATGAAAATCAATTACATGCAGTAATGCATAAAGATGGACCTGCATTAATAATTGCTGGCCCAGGAAGTGGGAAGACCAGAGTTATTACATCAAGAATTGCTTGGCTTATTAATATTGAAAAAATTCCAATGCAAGAAATCGCGGCCCTAACATTTACAAATAAAGCAGCTAATGAAATGAAAAATAGAATATTTCATATGCTTGATATACCTCCTATTAAATTTTTACCCAACATAGGTACCTTCCATTCTTTTTGCGCATATTTAATCAGAGAAAACCATAATAATTTAGGCTTAGATAGAAATTTTGCTATTTATGATTCTTATGATCAAATAGCAGTTATTAAAAGAACATTAAATGAACTAAATCTAGATACTAAAATGTATAAACCACAAACTGTATTGAGTATAATTTCAAACGCAAAAAGTAAAATACAAAACCCTGAAGCTTATCAAAAAAACATTTCAACACCATATGCGAAAAACGTATATGAAATATATAAAATTTATCAGCAAAAACTTATTCAATCAAACGCTTTGGATTTTGATGATTTGCTAATGAAGACATATGAAATGCTATACTCAAATCAAGACATAGCAAATATTTATAAAGAAAAATATAAATATCTACTTATAGATGAATTTCAAGATACAAATTTCATACAATATAGTATCGCTAAATTGATTTCGAATAAAACAAATAATATTTTTGTAGTCGGAGACCCAGATCAATCAATTTACTCATGGAGAAATGCAGATATAACAAATATTTTGAATTTCAAATCTGATTACAATAAATCAAAAATAATCTACTTAAATAAAAATTACAGATCTTCACAAAACATCATTGATGCTTCACAGGCAGTGATATCGGGAAATATTACAAATTTTAGTCGCGAAATAACTTCTGTCAATGAAAAAGGAAATCTTATAATATCTATAGAATCATATGATGAAAATGAAGAAGCAGAACTTATATCTAGAGAAATAAACAACATAATAAACTCTGACAAGATTCAATTAAAAGATATAGCAATTATGTACAGAACAAATGCCCAATCTCGGGCTTTTGAGCATTTTTTGTCATCATTGCAAATACCATACCAACTAGTTGGTGGAACTAGGTTTTATCAAAGGCAAGAAATAAAAGATATAATCGCATATTTAAGATTAACTTTGAATCTAAATGATGATACCAGTATTCTAAGAATTATAAATATTCCCACGAGAGGAATAGGAAAATCAACCATAGATAAAATCATTTTTTATGCAAATAAAAATTATATTTCTATTTTTGATGCTGCAACAATATTATCTCATGAAAATGAAGATAATGAAATTTCTAATATACTTTCAAACGGTCCTAAAAAAAATGTAAAAAGTTTTTTAAATTTAATATCAGATATAAATAATAAATCTAAAACATTTAGCGTAGAAGAAACAATAAGTTACATCATTACTAAAACAAATTATAGAAATTACTTATTATCATCATTAACTAACCCAGAAGAAAGAATAGAAAATATTGAAGAACTTATTAGCTCTATTAATAATTTTGAAACTGAAAATACCGAAGATAAGATAAGTTTATTTCTAGAATCAGTAAGTTTAATAAATGATGTAGATCATCTTGATGAAGAACAAGACAGACTTACATTGATTACTCTTCATCAATCTAAAGGATTAGAGTTTGATTCTGTATTTTTAACTGGCCTTGAAGATGGGACTCTTCCTCATGTACTTTCATTTGAAAGTGAAAATGAAATGGAAGAAGAGAGAAGACTTATGTATGTAGGTATAACAAGAGCCAAAAGAAGATTATATCTCTCTAGAGTTTTTAAAAGAGGAGGTTGGGGGAAATCTGAATTAAAAGAACCATCCAGATTTCTTTTTGATATACCAAATGAATTAATTGTCGGACATCAAGTAAATATAAATCAACAAGTAAAAAATAAAATTATCAAAATAAACGAACCTAAAAGTGAAAATAATTTACCTTCACTAAATACAGGAGACAAAGTCAAACACCCTCATTTTGGCAATGGTATCATAATTCAAGTTGAAGATTCAAAAGATGATTTTGAATTAACAATAGCTTTTGATAAAAACAAAGGAATTAAAAAATTCCTATATACAATGAGCGGAATTGTTAAGCTATAATATAAAAATCAAAACATAATTAAGAGGCAAAATATGGCTGGGGAAAATATACCAAAAGATCTTATAAATGCTATAGGAACTGAATCTAGTCCACTGGAAAATGATATAGAGAAAGGAGCAATCAGAAGATTTGCAGAAGCAATCGAAGATTCTAATCTTATTTATATTGATGAAAGTTATGCAAAAAAATCAAATTACAGAAATGTAGTTGCACCTCCAACATTTTTGAGGTCAGTAAATACAAACCCTTTGCCAGAAAATATAAAATCCCCTTATTCTGCTGTAGTAGATGGGGGAAGTGTATGGGAATATTTTGAACCAGTATGTGCCGGGGATGTTATTACTACAAAAACTAAATTGCAGGATGTATTTGATCGTGACGGAAGACTTGGAAACATGATATTTATTGTCAGAGTTACAAGCTACACAAATCAAAAATCTAAATTGGTAGCAACTCAGACAACAACTTCTATTACATACGAACCGAAGGAGAATTAAATGAATCAAAATCTATTTTTAGAAGACATTTCTACAGGTATGGCAATACCTACAATAAAAAAAGACCCTACAACACAACAATTAGTAAAATATGCAGGAGCATCAGGTGACTTTTACCAGATACATTATGATATGGATTATGCAAAAAATAATGGACTACCAGGGGTAATACTTCATGGTGCTTTAAAAAATGCTTTTCTTGCCCAATTATTAACCGACTGGATAGGTCCTTTAGGTAAATTAAACAAACTTGAAGTACAATACAGGGGAATGGATCTTCCAGGTGTATCAGTGTATGCAAAAGGAAATGTTAATGAAATATCTGCAGATGGTACAATAAACTGTGAAATCTGGTTAGAAAAAGAAGATGGAGAAAAAACTACAGTAGGTAAAGCTGTAATATCTCTTCCATCAAAAAATTAAATAAATAGTATTTTATTTCATAAAAAGGGGATTTATGCAGGCAGTTTACAAAGTTGAAGGTATGACATGTCAAGGTTGTGCAGATAACATCCAAAATGGGCTGAACAATCAATCTTTCATAAATAAAGCAAATGTATCATTACAAGAATCCAAATTAACAATTGATTCAGATTCTACCTTAGATATTAATTCATTAAATTCAATAGTGACCACACTTGGAAACTATAAAATCCGACCAAATACAACAAATATATTATCTGAAATAGTAAATTACTTCACATCTAAAAAACCTATAGTGATAGCTCTGTCAATTGTAATTTTAAGTTCACTTGCAATGCAAATATCCGATGAGACATTTAGTTTGAATAAATGGTTTATGTCATATATGGGAATATTTTTCATCATATTTTCATTTTTGAAACTTTTAAATGTAAGTGGATTTAGTATGACATTCAAAAAATATGACCTGATATCGAAAATCATACCCCCATATGCTACTTCATATCCTTTTATTGAATTATCTTTAGGAATAATATTTTTAACACAAACTCAATCAATTCTAATTTATGCCAATGCATTCACACTCATTTTTATGGTATCTCAAACAATAGGAATCATCAGGTCTTTAAGCAAATCCGAACAAATCCAATGTGCCTGTATGGGATCTGCTGTCGATGTACCTTTATCTTCATTAACTGTAGTTGAGAATATTATAATGATTGCTATGGCAACTTATATGATAATACAATTTCTATAATTTATAACTATGATTAATTTCGAACCATCAATGCCGGTTATGCTACTCCCGGCAATTACATTTTTAATGATATCTTTTGGCACTAGATTTACTGTTATATCTAACCTGATAAGAAAAATCCATGATGAATCTTCAGAAAAAACAATAACCAAAACAAAAGATTATAGAAAAAGAATCACCAGTGAAATTTCAGCATTAAATACAAGACTTTTGCTCACACAAGTATTACAAGTAGCTGCTGGGTTAAGCTTCTTATTAAGCGTTATTTCTATTTTGTTAATTTTATTAAATAACGAAAATTTGAGCCTTACTTTCTTTATAAGCGGACTAATCGGATTAGTTATTTCAATAATTTTATTTATTATTGAAATAACAATTTCATCTAAATCTCTAAGAGTACATATAGCTGATGTGGAAAATGAGGATAATTAAAAATTATTTTTCACTATTTTAATAAATTCTCTCACATTCTCTTTAGACACAGGGTTATTTGTTTTATTATTTTCTTTTAAAGAAGTACCCACAATTACTCCATCGCAATATTCAAGATAATTACTTACATTATCTTTATTAATTCCACTACCTACTAAAACAGGTTTATCAATCTCTCCTTTTAATTTAATCAAATCATCAACTGAAGCTTCTTCTCCTGTAATATCACCAGTTATTATTATCCCATCTGCCATATTTCTCTCAACTGTTGCTTTGGCAGTTAATCTTAAATCCTGATTACCCAAAGGCACCGCATGCTTAACTAAAACATCTGCGTAAACTTTAACATCAGAATTCAATTTTTTTCGCAATTCAATTAATGACCTAGCATTCCCTTCAACAATTCCTTCTTCTGCTATCATAGCGCCTGTCAAAACATTTACACGAATAAATGAAGCACCAGTAACATGAGCTATACTCATTCCCGACAATGCATCATTTCTCATTACCTGTATACCAAAATCGAAATCAAACTCTTGTTCAAGTTTAGTTACAATTTTTGTAAAGGATGAAATTGTAACTGGGGATGCAGGTGTTTTAGGAAAAGGAATATCACCATAATTCTCTATATTAACTTTGGTAAATCCTCCTTCTAATAAATTTCCAAGATCATTTCTCGCTCTATCAAATATATCATCCATGCTTCCGTCATAATTCGGACTTCCTGGCAAGGGTAATAAATGTAACATTCCAATAATTATTTTTTTCATTTTTTATTTCACTGTTTTAACTTGTAAAGAATTAAACTCTTTTATTGTTGGCATAGAATCTGTGGCTCCTGGTTTTTGTACAGCTATACATCCACTTAAAACCCCATATATAATTAATTTTTTAAATTCTAACTCTTCTGAAATACCTAATGACAATCCACCACTAAATGCATCCCCTGCTGCGACTGAATCTATAACTTTTATATCTCCTGGAATATCTATAAAGTATGATTCAGTTCCGTTATAGCCAAATGCTCCTTGTTCAGCCATTGTTATTATCACATTCTTAACACCTTTATCTAAAAATATTTTTGATGCTTCCATAGCCTGTTTTTCATTAAGCACATCATCATGTCCGGATAATGTCTGAGCTTCAGTTTGATTAGGTATAAAATAATCTATATATTCATATGCTTCATCAGGGATTTT
>Ga0066382_10000530_pt1 | contig 12879 bp, 12 predicted proteins | sample Knorr_S23_td_NAD_FD_71218 | JGI IMG/M metagenome (GOLD analysis project Ga0066382, IMG submission 71218) | Marine microbial communities from Southern Atlantic Ocean transect - Knorr_S23_td_NADW_ad_2500m_LV_B | ecosystem: Environmental > Aquatic > Marine > Oceanic | place: Southern Atlantic... | reverse complement strand
CAGTTGGGAAAAATCAAAAAAATGAGGTTGTCCTTGATTATATTAGATGGGTTATGGTTAATAAAAGAGACTTATCAAGTCCACCACCTAAAACCGTGATACCTGATTTAAAAACAGAAGTAGATATTAATGAATTCTATGTACCAAGTGGTTTAAATATATCAAAATATAATTTTGATGAAAGTGGTTCTAAATATATTTGGGGCGATTATAAAGTAGGAGAAAAAATTGATCATGTAGATGGTATGACAATAGAAGAATCAGACCACATGACTGCTACTAGATTATATCAAAATACAGCTAAAGTTCATTTTAACGATCACACAGAAAAAAATGGTAGACTAGGTAGTAGAATTGTATATGGAGGACACATAATTAGTTTAGTAAGGATGTTGTCTTTCAATGGTTTGAGTAATGCTTTTAAAATTCTAGGAATAAATGGAGGAAAACACATTGCGCCAACCATAGCAGGAGATACTATTTATGCGTGGACTGAAATTCTTGATAAAAAAGAACTTCCGAAAAGATCTGACCTTGGAGTTTTGCGACTGAAAACTATAGGTATAAAGAATCATTTATGTAAAGAATTTCCATTGTATAAAAATGGAGATGAAGAATATAATTCAAATGTTGTTTTAGAAATTGATTATTCTGTTTTAATGCCAAAGAAATTGTAAATGACAAATAACAACAGACCATTATCACCCCATCTACAAATATACAAACCTCAAATAACATCGATTCTTTCAATATCCCATAGATTTACAGGGTTAATTTTATTTTTCTCTTCTTTTTTAATATGTATTTGGTTGTTCTTTATGGCTTTTGATACTCATTTGTACAATTTAATTAATGCTTTTTTTTCTGGAACTATAGGTAAAACGATCCTTTTTTTTATAACTTTTTCTTTTTCATATCATTTTTTAAATGGAATAAGACATTTATTTTGGGATTTTGGATACGGCTATAAAGTTAGAAATGTATATTTAACTGGTATTTTTGTTGTTTTATTTTCTTTATTAATAAATATATACGTCTGGTTTTTTTAGTGATTAATTTTTTGAAAAAAATTAAAACATTTGGATTTGGCAATAACCCATCAAGCCATTGGTTGTGGCAAAGAATTACAGCTGTTTTAATGATTTTAATATTTGTTTGGTTATTATTTGTTTTTCAAAATCTTTTAAATAATTTTCAAGAAAATTTTTATATATGGATAAAGAATCCATTAAATCTAATTTTATTAATAGTATTAATTATTGTAACAATGCATCATTCTTTACTTGGTATATTAAATATTTTTGAGGATTATATTCAAACAACAAGGACTAAAAAAATTTTTTCAATTTTAGTGGAGTTTGTTAGTTTAGTTTTAATAAGTATATCTATTTATTCCATATGGCATATTGCATATTAACCAAATTTTATGAATAAAACTTATAAAATTATTGAACATAAATTTGATGTAATTGTAATTGGTGCAGGTGGAGCTGGCTTGAGAGCAACTATGGGTATTGCAGCAAAAGGATTAAAAACAGCATGCATATCAAAAGTTTTTCCCACCCGAAGCCATACAGTTGCTGCACAAGGAGGAATATCAGCTGCTTTGGGTAATATGGGAGAAGATAATTGGCGATGGCATATGTACGATACAGTTAAAGGATCCGACTGGTTGGGAGACCAAGATGCGATTGAGTATATGTGTAAAGAAGCAATTCCTTCTGTAATTGAATTGGAACACTATGGAGTTCCTTTTTCTAGAACTAAAAATGGAAAAATTTATCAAAGAGCTTTTGGTGGAATGTCAAAAAACTATGGCAAAGAACAAGTGCAAAGAACATGCGCAGCTGCCGATAGAACAGGTCATGCTATTCTTCACACTCTTTATCAACAATCATTAAAACACAAAGTTAAATTTTTTATTGAATATATAGTTATTGATTTATTAATGGATAAAGAAGGTTCATGTAATGGTGTTTTAGCATGGTGCTTAGAAGATGGATCTATTCATATTTTTAAATCTCATATCACACTTATTGCTACAGGTGGATGGGGAAGAGCATATTTATCATGTACATCAGCATATACATGTACAGGTGATGGTAATGCAATGGTTTTAAGGGCAGGAATTCCATTAGAAGATATGGAATTTATTCAATTCCATCCTACTGGTATTTATGGAGCTGGTTGCTTGATAACAGAGGGTGCTAGAGGTGAGGGAGGTTACTTAACAAATTCAAAAGAAGAAAAATTTATGGAAAAATATGCACCAAATGCCAAAGATTTGGCAAGTCGAGATATAGTAAGTCGCTCGATTACTCAGGAAATTATAGAAGGAAGAGGAGTTGGCAAGGAAAAAGATCATGTACTATTGCACTTAGAGCATATCCAAAAGAAAATATTGGAGGAAAAATTACCAGGGATATCAGAAACTGCTAAAATTTTTTCAGGTGTTGATGTATCTATGGATCCTATACCAGTTTTGCCAACTGTTCATTATAATATGGGAGGTATACCTACTAATATAAATACAGAAGTAATAAGACTTAATAAATCAGGAAATGAAGAAGTGGTAGAAGGATTAATGGCTATTGGAGAAACTGCATGTGTTTCTGTTCATGGTGCTAATAGATTAGGATCAAATTCTCTTTTAGACTTGATAGTTTTTGGGAGAGCAGCTGCAAATCGTTGTGCACAAATAATAAAAAAAAATAAAAAAAATAAAAAAAATAATAAACATACTTTAGAATCAATTCTTTCAAGATTTGATTTTTTTAGACATTCAAAAGGAGATATATCAACTTCAGAATTAAGAAAAGATATGCAAAAAACCATGCAAAATCATTGTTCTGTTTTTAGAACAAAAAATTTGTTAAATGAAGGAAAAATAAAATTAAACAAATGTTATAAATCAAAATCCAATATTAGTGTAAAAGACAAATCTTTGATTTGGAATACAGATTTAGTAGAAACACTAGAATTTGATAATCTTTTAGCACAAAGTTTGGTTGCGATAAATTCAGCGTTATATAGAGAAGAAAGTAGGGGGGCACATTCTAGACAAGATTTTCCGAAAAGAGATGATAAAAAATGGATGAAACATAGTATGGCTACATTAGATTTGAATGGTAATACAAAAATTGCATATAAGCCTGTTACATTAAAGCCATTAACTAATGAAGTAAAAATGTTTCCACCTAAAGAGCGTGTTTACTAAATTTATTGCAATGATATATTATTATTAGATTATTCATATGGTTCAGTTTCAATTACCTAAAAATTCAAGAATTAAAAAAGGAAAGGTTCACAATTCTCCTAAAGACGGTAATTTTAAAAGATTAAACATATATAGGTTTGATCCAGAAAAAAATGACAATCCAAGATTAGATACATTTTACTTAGATCTAGATACAGGTTCACAAATGGTATTAGATGGATTAATTTCAATTAAAGACAACATTGATTCAACTCTTACTTTTAGAAGATCTTGTAGAGAAGGGATATGTGGAAGTTGTTCTATGAATATAAATGGAGTAAATACCCTATCATGTACAACACCAATAGAAAGCATTGCAGGAGATATTAATATTTATCCGTTACCTCATATGCCAGTAATAAAAGATCTAGTTCCAGACTTAAGCAATTCATATGATCAATATAAATCTATTTCCCCTTGGTTAGAATCCGATTCAAAACCTTTAAAAAATAAAGAAAGACTACAAACTCAAGAAGAAAGAAAAAAATTAGATGGATTAGTTGAATGTATAATGTGTTTTTGTTGTTCAACTAGCTGCCCGAGTTATTGGTGGAATGGAGACAACAATAAAGAAAATTATTTAGGACCTGCAGTTTTACTTTCGGCCTATCGTTGGATTGAAGATAGTAGAGATGATAAAACAATTAAGCGTTTAAAAAAATTAAATAATTCCATGTCACTTTATCGGTGTCATACAATTATGAACTGTACTAATTCTTGTCCCAAGGGATTGAACCCGGCAAAAGCTATTGCAGAAATAAAAAAAAAGGTTGCATTAAAAACAAAATAGAAAATTAATTTAATTTTATTATGCCAGCGATCGTATGTTCTAAATTTATTTTTTTAATTACAAGAGAAACTTCTACTTCGAGACTTTCATTACCCTCAATAGTTTTGTTTTTTAAAGTTTCTCTAACTTTTTTTTCAATTTCTCTTTGGGATGTAATTCCTACATTTTTTAAAAATTTTCTTACTTCTAAATTAAATGTTTCTTCATCCATTTTTTATCCAATTAAAGAAAAATATTATTATACTATAAAAAATTAATGCAGTTAATTAGAAATCATATAAAATATTAATTAAATAATTATAATGTTAAAAAATATTCTCAAAGTTAACCAATCTTTTGTAAAAAATAAATTATCGAATATTGACTATGCCTTTGAAATACAAAGATTAAGAAAAGAGAAAAACGCTATAATTTTAGCGCATGTATATCAATCAGCTGATATCCAAGATTTAGCTGATTTTGTTGGTGATTCATTAGATTTATCAAGAAAGGCAGCGGATACAAATGCTGATACAATTGTATTTTGTGGTGTTAAGTTTATGGCAGAAGTGGCTAAAATATTAAGTCCAAATAAAGAAGTCCTACTACCAGATTTAGATGCCGGCTGTACTTTAGAGCAATCATGTCAACCAGAAGAATTTAAAAAATTTAGAAATAAATATAAGAATCATTTAGCTATAACTTATATTAATTGTTCAGCCGAAATTAAAGCTCTATCAGATATTGTAGTTACATCATCAAATGCAAAAAATATTATTGATCAAATTCCAAAAAAACAACCTATATTATTTGCTCCAGATAAACATTTAGGTGCATATTTAAATAAATTAACAAATAGAAATATGTTACTTTGGGATGGGACTTGCATAGTTCATATTCAATTTTCTGAAAGAGAATTAATTGGATTAAAAGCACAACACCCAAAAGCATTATTTATTGCACATCCAGAATGCCCAGAACCAATTTTAAAACATGCAGATCATGTTGGTTCAACATCTTCACTTATCAAATTTGTTTCAAAATCAAAAAATAAAGAATTTGTCATAGGGACAGAACCAAATGTAATACACCAAATGAGGAAAAATAATCCAGAGAAGATATTTATAGAAGTACCAGGCGCCGATGGTAATTGTTCCTGCAACAGATGTCCATATATGGCTTTAAATACAATGGAAAAAATTTATTTAGCTCTTAAAAATTCAAAACCTTTAATTCATTTAAACGCGAATTTAAGATGCGCTGCTGAAAAACCATTAAAACGTATGCTTGAATTATCTGGTAATTAGCAAAGTACTAAATTAAAATTTGCCCTTTATTTAAATAATGAAAATAACTAAAAAAGAAGTTACTCGACTTGCTGCTAATTTGTTAAAAGAAGATAAGGCATATAAAGATATAACATCAAATTATTTTATAGATAATAAACAGCAAGCAAAAGCAACCATTTTTTCTAATGAAAGTATAATAGTAGCAGGTATTGATTTTGTTATAGAACTTTTTAAAAGGAATTGTAAAAATATTAAAATTTTATCAAAACTAAAAGATGGCTCAAAAATAAAAAAAAAAGAGAACATTTTAATTATTCAAGGAAATGGTAGAAAAATATTATCAGCAGAAAGAGCAGCCTTAAACTTGTTACAACATTTGTCAGGAATATCAACTTTAACTGGAAAACTTTGTGAAAAAATAAAAAAAAAAAAACTAACCATTTTAGATACTCGAAAAACCACACCTGGATTAAGGAAATTTGAAAAATATGCAGTTTCAATAGGAGGAGCGAAAAATCATAGACTAGATCTTAGTGAATCTTATATGCTCAAAGATAATCATTTAATTTTAAATAATAAGATTTATGAAAAAATTGCAAAAATGAATAATAAACAAAAAAAAAGGTTAATTTTAGAATGCGACAATTTGATTCAAGTAAAAAAAGCAATTGATTTAAATGTTAAATATATTTTGTTAGATAATATGAACATTAAAAATATTAAAAAAGCTAAAAAAATAATAGGAAAAAAAGCAAAAATAGAAGTTTCAGGTGGTATAAATTTAAAAAATATTACAAAAATATCAAGTGTTGACATAGATTTTATATCTATAGGTGCAATTACACATTCTGCACCTGCGGCAAATATAAGCTTGGACATACAAAAAATATAAAAAATGGCAACAAAAATATCATTAATTGGAGCTGGAAACATTGGTGGCACCATAGCCTTATTAGCTGCAATAAAAAATTTAGGTAATATAGTTTTAATTGATATAGCAAAAGGTTTGGCAAAAGGTAAGGCTCTTGATATATCTCATTCATTACCTGTACTTCAGTGTAATAGGCAAATTACAGGTACTGCATCTTTAAAACAAATGAAGGATTCAAAAATTATCGTGATTACAGCAGGCTTTCCTAGAAAAGAAGGTATGAGTAGAGATGACTTAGTTGAGATTAATTTAAAAGTTATGAAAACAGTTGGAAAAGCCATAAAAAAATATAGTCCAAAAAGTTTTGTAATTGTAGTAACAAACCCTTTAGATGTAATGACTTGGGCGATTCAAAAAATTACAAACATTCCTTTTTCCCATGTTGTTGGAATGGCAGGTGTTTTAGACACATCAAGATTTGAATTTCATTTAGCTGAAGCGTTAAACATATCAGCGCAAAATGTTTCTTCAACTGTTTTAGGAGGACATGGAGACGATATGGTTGCATTACTTAGGCACACAACTGTTTCTGGAAGTAAACTTGAAGAGATTGTAAAAAAGAAAAAAATAACTCAACAAAAAATAAATGAGATAGTTAAAAGAATTAGAACGTGTGGTGCTGAAATAATAACATATATGGGCACATCAGCTTATTTTTCACCAGCTGCTTCTACAGTGCAAATGATTGAATGTTATTTAAGAGATCAGAAGAAAATTTTACCATGTTCTGCATATCTAAAAGGACAATATGGTTTCAAAAATATTTATGCTGGCGTTCCAGTTGTTTTAGGAGCAAATGGAGTAGAAAAAATAATTGAAATCAGTCTAAAAAATGAGGAAAAAAAAGAATTTTTAAAATCAATTAAAAGCATACAATCTGTTTTGGATATTGCTAAAAAACTTTTTTAATTTTGTCTATTAAGATTATCCCTTGGATTAAATTTTTTATATTGTTTTGATAAACTTTCTTGACTTACATCTGTATAAAGTTGTGTCGATTTAAGAGATTTATGACCTAGTAATTTTTGTATTGTTCTGACATCAGCTCCACCATCTAGCATATGCGTTGCAAAACTATGTCTAAGTGCATGAGGTGTAAAACTTTTATGCAAACCTAGTTTTTTACGAATTTTTCTAAAATCTCTTTGAAAAATCCCTGGATTTAATTTTTTAAAGTTTTTTCCTAAAAAAAGAAACGTTTCATTATCAAAATTGAATGGACAAGATTCTAAATATTCATTAATACTTTTTAGCACTATAGGAATTAAAGGTGCCAATCTTTCTCTATTTCCTTTTCCAACAATTTTTATATACCCTTTTAATTTATTAATAGGAATTTCTTGATATTTAATAGACAACATTTCAGCTATTCTTAAGCCACACCCATAGATAATTATAATCATTGCAATATTTCTTTTTTTTATCCAATTAATTTGTTTACTATTTTGAATTTCGTTTATTATATTTTTTATTTCCTCCACTTTTATAGGTCTTGGAAGAGCCAAATCTATTTTTGGACCTTTTAATTCAGTTAAAATAGAAGAATCTATTTTTATTCCTTTTTTTTTATATAAAAATCTATAAAAACTTTTTATAGCAGCAACTATTCTCCTTCTAGATGTTTTTTTATAGTTTAAAAAAAATATAAAGAATAAATATGGTCTTATTTGATTGTAATTTAAAAAAAACAATTCATTTGCTGTTAATTCAATTTTTTTAAAATTAAACTCTGTTTTAATAATACGCTCAAATTCGTCCTTTGATAAAATACTTAAATCTACGTCTTTATAATTTTTATGCCAACATAGAAAATTCAAAAACTTTCTAAAGTCTATTTCATAAGATAATATAGTTTTTTTCGAAAAACCCTTTTCAAGATTTAAATATCCTAACCAAGAAATAATATTTTTTTTTAAATTTTTATCAGGAATATGATAGTTAAGTATATTATTAGAATTATTTGAATTATAATTTAATTTTTTATCCATTATTATCATTTAGTGATATTTAAAGAAAAAAAAATCTATTTTTTCAAATGAATAAAATAAAAATATACGATGTCTTGCTACCGTTGCCTTTTAACCAAACTTTTCAATATGCTTATTCTGGCGATGAAAATTTAGTATATGGAGATTTTGTTTCTGTTCCTTTTAAAAATAAAATTATTACAGGATGTATATGGAAAATTAAATCTGATCTTAAAAAAAAAATTCCAATAAAAAAAATTAGACATATAGAAAAAAAATTAAATTTTTTGCCTTTATCAAAAGAAAATAGAGAATTTATCAATTGGGTTTCTAATTATACAATGAATAAGTTAGGCCAAATTCTTAAGTTAACTTTAAGTTCAAAGAAAATTTTTGAGAAGGATGGTAAAAAAAATTTTTTAGAAAAATTACAAGTTCATAAAAAGAAATCAATACTAACTTTAGAACAAGAAAATGCAAAAAATTTTATATTCAAAAAAATAAATGAATCTAAATTTTCTATTATAGCCATAGATGGTATAGCAGGATCTGGTAAAACTGAGGTATATTTTGAAACAATTTATAAGGTTTTAAAAAAAGAAAAACAAGTTTTGGTTCTTTTACCAGAAATTTCAATGACTACTCAATGGTTTGATAGGTTTAATAAAAGATTTAAATTTAAACCTTTGGTTTGGCACTCAAACATAAAAATTAAAGATAAAATTCAAATATGGAAATCAGTAATTAATGGCAATAACAATGTTATTGTAGGTGCTCGTTCAGCTCTTTTTCTACCTTTTTCAAATTTAGGATTAATTATTTTAGACGAAGAACATGACCAGAGTTTTAAACAAGAAGAAGGAGTAATTTATAATGCTCGAGATATGGCTATAGTTCGAGCTAAAAAAATTAATATTCCTATTATTTTATGTTCAGCCACTTTATCAATTGAAACAAAACACAATATAAATGAAAAAAAGTATGATGTTGTTTATCTTAAAAAAAGATATGGAAAAGCAAGCTTACCTGAAATAAAAATAATTGATTTAATTAAAAATCCACCAGAAAAGAATTCTTGGCTTTCAGAAGAAGTTCACAAAGAAATACAAAATACACTAAAAAAAGATAATCAAATTTTACTTTTTTTAAATCGAAAGGGTTTTGCCCCATATGTTTTTTGCAACACATGCGGAAAAAAATTTAATTGCCCCAATTGTGATGTTGGTTTGGTTTACCACAAAAATATTAATTCTTTACTTTGTCACCACTGTGGTTTCAAATCTGTTATGCCAAAAAAAAAAAAAGGTTGTGAAAAAGAGTGCAATTTTTATTTATATGGTCCTGGAGTTGAAAGAATTAATGAAGAAATAAAAGAAAAATACAAAAATTATAGAGTTGAAATACTTACTAGTGATGTGATGTCTAATCAGGAAAAAGGAAAAAAAATTATAAAAGAATTTGAAAGCCAAAAAATTAAAATTATTATTGGGACACAAATTTTAGCAAAAGGACATCATTTTCCTAAATTAACATTAGTTGTTGTAGTGGATTCTGATATTGGATTCTTTGGAGGAGATTTGAGAGCTGCTGAAAAAACTTTTCAGTTATTGATGCAAGTTGCTGGCAGAGCAGGGAGAACCGATGTGATAGGAAAAGTATTAATTCAATCAACGATGCCAAATAATGCAATATTTAGAAATTTGATAAATTTTAATGTAGAAGAATTTTTTTTAGAAGAATTAAATGTACGTAAATCTGCGAATCTTCCCCCGTTTAAAAAACTATGTTCAATTATGTTAACTAGTAAAAATGAAAAAAATTTAAAAAATTTTTGTAATATTTTAAGAAGTAAAATAAACACATCCAATGATTTTGAAGTTTTAGGTCCAGCTCCACCATATATTTCTTATTTAAGGAATAAGTTCAGACAAAGATTTATTGTTCGATGTTCAAAAAACAAAAATATACAATCATTTGTGAGAAATTGGATTGGTTCGATTAAAACTCCATTTAATATCAAAACTTATATAGATATTGATCCATATAATTTTTCATAATTTTTTTTTTATGATCTTGAAAGCTAAGTAAACCTATGTTAACTATTCATTAAATTTTTTTTTTTTTTATATGTCAAAAAGCAGCAACCAAGAAATTATTAAGAGATATTCAAATGCATTGTATGGTATCGCAATAGAAGAGAAAAAACACGGTTTTATTGTGAAAGATTTGCAAAAGATAAAAGATTTAAAAGAAAAAAATAAAGATTTTAATCGATTATTTTTTTCTCCGTTAATTTCATCAATTAAATTTAAAGAAATTTTAAACATAATTTCTACTATTTTAAAACTTGAAAATATTACAAAGAATTTTTTATTTTTATTATTTTTTAATAAAAGAATAATACTTTTTGATAAAATTTATGATTATTTTATTAATGTTTTATCGAGGGATAAAAATCTTATAAATATAGATATTATATTACCAGTAGAAATAAGTAAAAAAGAAGTAGATAAAATTCAAAATAAACTAAAATTAAAAATTAAAAATAAAACCAAGCTTAACTTTTTAAAAGATGAGAATATAATATCTGGTTTTATAATAAAATTAGGATCAAAAATGTTAGATTGTTCAATAAAATCAAAGCTTGATAAAATTGAGGATTCATTAAGATAATTAGTTTGGGTTAAATTATGGGCATCAAGTCATCAGAAATATCAAATATTCTAAAAAAACAAATAAAAAGTCTTAATTTAGATCAGGATGTAGCAGAAGTTGGACAAGTCTTATCCGTTGGGGATGGGATAGCAAGGATTTATGGTTTAGATAATGTACAAGCAGGTGAAATGATTGAATTTCCAGGAAATATAAAAGGTATGGCACTAAATTTAGAAGAAGATAATGTTGGCGCTGTTATTTTTGGAGATGATAGGAATATTAAAGAAGGAGACACTGTAAAAAGAACCAAAAAAATTCTTGAAGTTCCCACTGGAAAAGAATTATTAGGTAGGGTTGTAGATGGATTAGGCAATCCGATTGATGGAAAAGGGAAAATTAAAATATCAAAAGCATCTCGTTTAGAAGTAAAGGCCCCTGGAATTGTTAAAAGAAGATCTGTGCATGAACCAGTACAAACAGGAATTAAAGCAATTGATACACTAATACCGATAGGAAGAGGCCAACGAGAATTAATTATTGGTGACAGACAAACTGGCAAAACAGCTATTGCAATTGATACTATTTTAAATCAAAAAGATATAAATCAAAGTAAAGATGAAAAGAAAAAACTATATTGTGTTTACGTTGCAATCGGACAAAAACAATCTAGCGTAGCTCAAATTGTTAAAGTTTTAGAAGACCATGATGCTTTAAAGTATACAATTGTTGTTTCAGCAACAGCTTCTGATCCTGCGCCATTACAGTTTTTGGCCCCATATACCGGATGTACAATGGGTGAATATTTTAGAGACAATGGGATGCATGCATTAATAATTTATGATGATCTATCAAAGCAAGCTGTTGCATATAGACAGATGTCTTTGTTATTAAGAAGACCCCCAGGCAGGGAAGCTTATCCTGGAGATGTTTTTTATATTCATTCTCGATTGTTGGAAAGAGCAGCCAAAATGAGCGATAAAGAGAACGGAGGTTCGTTAACAGCTTTACCTATTATTGAAACTCAAGCTAATGATGTTGCTGCATATATCCCAACAAACGTAATTTCTATTACTGACGGTCAAATCTTTTTAGAAATTGATCTTTTTCATCAAGGAAGAAAGCCAGCAATTAATGTTGGCTTATCAGTTAGTAGAGTTGGATCCGCTGCGCAACTTAAATCTATGAAGCAAGTAGCAGGGAGTATTAAACTTGAATTAGCACAATATAGAGAAATGGAAGCTTTTGCACAATTTGGTTCAGATTTAGATAAAGCAACACAGAGGTTGTTAAGCAGAGGCGCAAGATTAACAGAAATTTTAAAACAACCACAATATAAACCTTTATCAATTGAAGACCAAGTTGTTACGATCTTTTCTGGGGTTAAAGGGTATCTTGATAAAGTTAAAGTTGAATATGTGAATGAATTTATAGGAAAACTTTTAGAATATTTTAAAAGTAAACAAAAAACATTGCTAGATACAATTAAAAAAGACCAAGAGATTAAGGAAGAAACAGAAAAAAAATTACACAATATTATTGAATCTTTTTTAAATTCTTATTCTAAAGAACAATTAATTATAGAAGATAAGAAAGAAGAAAAAATTGAAACAGAACAAAAAGAAAAAAAATAAGATTAAGGTTTTTTTATGCCAAGCTTAAAACATTTAAGAAATAGAATAAGTGGAGTTAAATCTACAAAAAAAATAACCTCTGCGATGAAACTAGTTGCAGGGGCAAGACTAAAACGTGCTCAAATTGCAGCAACGACATCAAGACCTTATGTTGCTAAAATAGAAGGCCTTATTAATAATATAACATCAAGTGTACAAAATATTGAAAATCTTCCAAAGATTGTTAAAGGAAGTGAATCTAATAAAATTCATTTGATTGTTTTAATAACCTCGGATAGAGGTCTTTGCGGTAGTTTTAACACTGCCATGGTAAAATTGGCAAAAAAAAGAATTAATGAATTACTAAACTCTAATAAAATTGTAAAAATTTTATGTGTAGGG
>Ga0066382_10000529_pt1 | contig 12888 bp, 13 predicted proteins | sample Knorr_S23_td_NAD_FD_71218 | JGI IMG/M metagenome (GOLD analysis project Ga0066382, IMG submission 71218) | Marine microbial communities from Southern Atlantic Ocean transect - Knorr_S23_td_NADW_ad_2500m_LV_B | ecosystem: Environmental > Aquatic > Marine > Oceanic | place: Southern Atlantic... | reverse complement strand
CTTAAATTCTTTAAAAGAAAAAAAATTAACAATTTTAAAATTTTTTCCTTTTCCTGATCATTATGTATATAAAAATTCAGATTTAAATAAAATAATAAATTATTCAAAAAAGAATGGGGGTATGCCTATTACAACATTAAAAGATAAACAAAGAATAAGTAAAAATTTAAGAAAAGAAATCCATTTTATTGATTTAGAAATTAAATTAAATGAAGAAAAGAAATTAAATCATTTTTTAAAGTTGAAAAAAATTGCATAGAATATTAAAAAAAATTTTTTATTTCTTTCAAGGTATCCTTTTTTTCTTACTTTTTTTATTCCTTCGTCCTATGTCTTTAAATTTGTCGTCTAAATTATTAGGATCAATTGCAAGATCTATTGGACCAAAGCTTGGTATCTCAAAAAGAGCATACAACAATCTTAAAAATATAATGCCAGACAAAAGCCAAAAAGAAAGAACAAAAATTGTAAAAGGTATGTGGGAAAATTTAGGAAGAGTTATTGGTGAATATCCTCACTTAAAAAAATTAGTTATTAAAAAAAAAAATAGCAGAATTTTTATAAAGGGTAAAAAAAATTTATTATTAATTAAAAAAAGAAAAATCCCTGCAATTTTCTTTTCAGCTCACTTGGCAAATTGGGAAGTGGCTCCAATGACGGCTATTAAAAATAACATTCCAGTATTAACTATTTTTAGAAAACCAAATAATCCTTTTGTTAGTTTGTTATTAAAATTTTTTCGTTCAAATGTGCCATTAACACCTAAAGGAACGGAAGGCGCAAAGCAATTAATTCGATCACTAAGAAAAGGAATAAGTATTGGATTAATAGTTGATCAAAAAATGAATGATGGAATTGAAGTTCCTTTTTTTAAAAAACCTGCAATGACTGCACCTGCTGTTGCCCAATTAGCTCTCAAAATAAAAACATTAGTTATACCTGTGCAGATTGAAAGAGTAAAAAAAACAAATTTTGTAGTTACATTTCATAATCCTTTGAAAATAAATAAAAATGGAAAACAAAAAACTGTTCTAGAAATAATGACTGAAGTTAATTTATTAATTGAAAAATGGATAAGAAAAAGACCAGAGCAGTGGTTTTGGCTTCATAGAAGGTGGTAAAAAAAAATTAACTAAAATTTTGGCTGATTCTGAATTAATTTTTCTGGATCAACAGCAGTATTAAAAACATTCATTCCCCAATGTAAGTGAGGCCCGGTTGCTCTTCCAGTTGAACCAACCTCAGCTAATAAGTCCCCTCGTTTGAGTTTATCTCCCTTCTTTACATATATTTTATTTAAATGCGAATATATTGAATTTAGTCCTAAACCATGATTTAAAATTATCATTTTCCCATTAAAAAAAGTATTCTCAAAAGTAAAGGCGACAATAGCGTCAGAAGGGGAAATAATTTTAGAACCCAAAGAAGCTACAATGTCTATTCCAAAATGTGGTCTTCTTGGTTTGCCATTTAATATTCGTTGATCACCGTATTTTCCAGTTACTTTACCTTCAACAGGCCATACAAAGCCACTTTTATAGAAAGTTTTGTCTAAAAAAAGATTCTTATATTTGGAGATCAATTTTGATTCCTTTTTTATTCTTTTTAATTCTTCTTGGTTTGGTGTTACTTTATTTTTTGGCAATCCATCAATTTTTTGTATTTTATATTTTCTAGAAAGAATGTTTATATTATATTTTTCGACTTTATTTTCATTGTTCACAATGAGTAAATTTTCTTTTTTTTCATCTCTACTAATACCTAAAAGAAAATCGCCTTCATTATTTACAAATATTTTTTTATCATTAAAAAATATTTTTGAATTTGGTTTAGTTTTTCCAAATAGCAGGCCTCCTTGAATAAAAGTACCCTCAATTATTAAAATTTTTGAATAAACTTTCGCATATAGAAAAGAGGTGTAATTAAAAAAAATAAATGTAATTAAAAAAATTACTTTAATTATTTTTCTTTTCTTTTGTAATTGCTTTAATAGTTCCATCATAAAAAGTTATTGAAATGTCCTGACTGGATTTAATATTTCTTGAGGCAGTAATAAAAGATTTATTTTTTATATTTCTTATAAATGTATAGCCTCTTTTTAATGTGTTTATATGAGAACCAATATTAAATTTACTAATTATATAATGCAATTTATCTTCTAATACTTTAAAAAGTTTTAAATCAGAATTCTTAAATTTTTTATTTATTTTGTTAAAGTTTTCTTTTTTAAAAGAAAAGATGACATTGGTCTTAGGCATGCTGCTAAATGCAGAGGATACTGCCTGTATTTTATTGTTAAAAAAAAATTCAATATTTTTATTAAATCTCGCAAATTGTTTATTTAAATTTTGAACTAATTCTTTTCTTTCTGGAACAACTAGTTTTGCAGCATGACTTGGTGTTACAGCTGAAATATCAGCAACATAATCTATTAAATTAATATCAGGTTCATGACCAATTGCAGATATAATAGGTATGTTAGATTCATATACAGCTTTTATAATTTTTTCATCATTAAAACACCATAAATCTTCTATGCTTCCTCCTCCTCGTGCAATAATAATTACATCAGGTTTATTTAAATTATTTTGGTTATTGAAAGATTTAACCGCATTAACTATTTCTTCTACAGCTTTATCCCCTTGAACTGCTACTGGATACAATAGTGTTTTTCTTGAAAAACGTTCAAAAATTATCTGTTGCATATCTTTAATAACAGAACCAGTTGGTGAGGTTATAATCCCTATATTATCAGGAATATAAGGTAAGTTTTTTTTGTATTTACTATCAAACCACCCTTTTTTCTCTAGCTTTTTCCTTAATTCTTCTTTAATTTTTAGAAGTTGGCCTTCTCCTTCAACAGATATATGATCTACATCTATTTGAAATTTGGAATCTCTTTTTGTATAAGCGGTTATTTTTCCAGTACATATAACTTCTAATCCATCCTTTGGTAGTAATTTTAAAAATGAAACTTTATTTCTTTTAATAATTGCACTAATAACATTATCGTTATCTTTTAGAGAAAAATAAATTTCAGGGTATTTATTCCCAGTTTCTCCTGAAATTTCACCTTTTACTTTAATGTAACTGTATTTTGTTTCTAAAAGATTTGTAATTTCTGTTGTTATTTCTGTTACATTAAAAACAGGAATATTGTCGTTTTCTAAATTATCTATTAACTTATTGTCAGACATTTTGTTTATAACTATGATAAATTTATTAAAAAAAATTAATATAAAAAAATTTAATTGAAAATTTTAGTTATAGGATCTGGTGGAAGAGAGCATGCTCTGTGTTGGTCCATATCAAAATCTCCTTTATGTAAAAAAATTTATTGCTTACCTGGGAATGCAGGAATAAAAGAAGAAGCGGAATGTGTAAATATAAAAATTGATAATCACAATGCTATAATAAAATTTATAAAACAAAAGAAAATTGATTTTGTTGTTGTAGGGCCAGAACAGCCGCTTGTTGATGGGCTAGTTGACAAAATAAATAAATTAAATACAAAAGTTTTTGGTCCTAGCAAAAAAGCGTCAATATTAGAAAATTCAAAAAGTTTTACAAAAGATTTTTGTAAAAAATATAACATCCCTACTGCAAGATATAAAAAATTTAAAAATTATAAATTAGCAACAACATATTTAAAAAAAAGCATTTATCCTATAGTTATTAAAGTAAGCGGTTTGGCTTCAGGAAAAGGTGTATATATTTCTAGAAATAAAAATCAAGCACTAAAAGCTCTAAAAGAAATTATGATAAAAAAGAAATTCAAACAATCTGGAAACGAAATAATAATAGAAGAATTTTTAGATGGAGAAGAGATAAGTTTCTTGGCTTTAGTGGACGGTAATAATTATTTACCTTTATTAACATCACAAGATCATAAAAAAGTTTTTGAAAAAGATAAAGGTCCTAATACAGGAGGCATGGGTGCATATTGCCCTGTACCATTTATAAAGAAAGCAATTCAAAAAAAAATAACTAAAACCATTATTGAACCAACAATTTTAGCAATGAAAAATGAAGGAAGGATTTTTAAAGGAATTTTATATGCAGGCTTAATGCTTAAAAAAAATAAAATATATTTAATTGAATTTAATGTGAGGTTTGGAGATCCTGAGTGTCAATCACTTATTTATTTATTAGAATCTGACCTTTTAAAAGTTTTATTAGCCTGCGCAAATGGAAAATTAAAAGATATAAAATTAAGATGGAAAAAAGGGTATGCTTTCACAGTGGTAATGACTAATAAGGGCTATCCAAATAAATTTAAAAAAAATGCGATTATAAACAAATTAGATGATTTTAATAATCACACTAAAATAAAAATTTTTCATTCGGGTACAATTTTAGATAAAAAAAACAATCTCATAGCAGTAGAAGGCAGGGTTCTTTCTGTAACATCTTATAATAAAAATTTTTCAGATGTAAAAAAAGAAACATATAAAGCTGTTAAAAAAATAAAATGGAAAAATAGTTATTATAGAAAAGATATTGGATGGAGAATAACAAAATTTAAATAATTATCTTTTATTCTGGAAAAAAAACTTTAAAAGTTCAGAAAAAAATTTTTCTTCTATTCCTCCTATTACTTTTGGCTTGTGTGAGCATTTTTTTCCTTTATACAATTGAATACCATTTTCGATAGCACCAAATTTAGTATCATAAGCACAAAAAAAAACTCTTTTTATCCTACATAATGAAATTGCACTCGCGCAAAAAGAGCATGGTTCTAATGATGAATAAATATCATAATGATTTAAGTATTTTTTTTTTGTTTTAATTAATGCTTTTTTAATTGCTAGCATTTCCGCATGGTTTAAAGGATTTCCGGTTGATAAGCAGGTATTATATGCTGAAGAAATAATTTTATCATTTTTTGCAATTACACAAGAAATAGGTACTTCTTTTAAATTTTTAGCCTTTAAAGCTAATTTTTTTAACTTTTCTATTATTTTCTTATTTACAAACAAAATTTTATAAAAGACATTATTAAAAAAAAACTATTATAAATTTACAATGAAAAAATTAAATAAATATAAAAAACCAGTAATTGGTATTTCAATTGACTCAAGTGTAGAAAAAACTTATTCAAAATTTCCTTGGTACGCAATAAGAGCTAATTATGTTAACAGTATCATAAATTCAAATGGACTTCCTTTAATGCTTCCGTCCAAACCTGAATTAGCTGCCGCATATTTTAAACTTGTTGATGGTATTCTTTTAACTGGAGGGGATTTTGATATTGATCCAGAAATATATGGAAAGAAAAAACATAAGGCCGTTACGCTTTTAGATAAGCCGCGAACAAATTTTGAAATTAAGATTGCTAAATTAGCACTAAAAAAAAATAAACCAATTCTTGGAATATGTGGTGGCCAGCAATTACTTAATGTAGCTTTAGGTGGTTCTTTAGTACAACATATTAATAAAACTAATATAAAACACGAACAAGTTGAACCCCGTAACAAACCTAGTCACAAAGTAAAAATAAAATTGGAAAGTAAATTATTTAAAATAGTTAAAAAAGAAAAATTCAAAGTAAATAGTGCTCATCATCAAGCTATAAAAAATTTAGGTAAAAATCTTAAAATAAATGCGACTGCAGAAGACGGAATAATAGAAGGAGTAGAATTGCTTAATCATAAATTTTTTGTTGGAATTCAATGGCATCCAGAATTTTTTATCAGTGATTGTGATAAAAAAATTTTCCAAGCTTTTATTAAAGCATGCATTAAATAATATTAGAAAGTGAAAAAAACCTTTAAAGTATCAAAACTTATTGCAGAAGCGGGAATTTGTTCAAGAAGGAAAGCGGAAATATTAATAAAAGAAGGAAGGGTTAAATTAAATAATAAGATACTAAAATCTGTACCAGAACGAGCAACAACTAAGGATATTATTTCTGTTGATAATAAAGAAATAAATATTAAAAAAAAAATAAGGCTGTGGAAATATTACAAATCTACTGGACTATTAACTACAAATTATGATCCTCTTGGTAGGAAAACCATATTTGAAGTAATACCAAAAACATTGCCAAGAATTGTAACAGTTGGAAGGTTGGATTTAAATTCTGAAGGTCTACTATTATTAACAAATTCTGGAAGCTTTTCTAGACATCTTGAGCTACCTAAGAATTCTTTCATAAGAGAATATAAAGTTAAGGTAAGAGGAAAAATAGATATTGAAAAATTAAAAAATTTAAAAAAAGGAATAATAATTAAAGGTATTAAATATGGCGCTATCGAAGCAAATATTTTGAAAAAAAGTGCAACTAATGCTTGGATAAAAATGAGGCTAATAGAAGGAAAAAATAGAGAAATTAGAAAAATAATGAATTTTTTTGGATGGACTGTAAATAAATTAAAAAGAATAAGTTATGGTCCAATTAAATTAAAAAACCTAAAAAAAAATGAGATTAAAGAAATAAATATAAATAAATATTTTAAAAAAATACTATGAGAATTATTTCAGGAAACTTTAGAGGCAGAAAGTTAATAAAATTTAACAAAGAAGGTATTAAACCCACAACAGACAAGATGCGTGAATCTATATTTAATATTGTTATTAGTTATCTAAAGATTAATGAAAAAAATAATAATGTTCCTTTAAAAAATTTTACCGTTCTAGATATTTTTGCTGGCACTGGTGCTTTAGGCATAGAAGCAATCTCGAGAGGTGCAGAAAAAGTAACTTTCATTGAAAAATCAAGAGATAATTTAAACGTCTTATATAAAAATATTGATCTTTTAAAAATTAGTGAAAAGGTAAAAATAATTAAAAGAAGTATAAGAAAAGTTAAGAAAATCAATGGAGAATTTGATTTAATCTTTATGGATCCACCTTATCAAATGGATTTAATAATCAAAAAAACTTTAGAAAAAATTTTAGATTTTAAAATAATTAAAAAAGAAACAATTATTGTAATAGAATTCGCAAAAAAGAAACAAATAGTTGTTCCTAAAAATTTTGAAATTATAAAAAAAAAAGATTATGGAAACAGTAGTCTTACTTTAATTAAATTAAAATAACATTAAATTTTTAAATTTCTTTTTAAGAAAATAAAATAATAAAAAAACAAAAAAAGAGAAATAAACATTAAAAAAGCCCCTAAACTATATGGTGAATTTATACCAAAAAAATAAAAAAGATTCCCAGCTAATAAGGGACTTAATATTCTTGCTAAACTCCCAACAGATTGAACAACGCCAAATGAAGTTCCAATAATGTTTTTATTTAAGTTTTTAGATAACAAACTATTTAATGAAGGATTTCCCAACCCTACTGAAATACCCAAAATACCTAGAGAAAAAACTAAATAAAATAAATTTTGTATAGATAGAGTTATAAAAAATAATCCTATTAACATTAAAAAACAGCTAGTAATTAAAAGTTTTAGTTCCCCAAATGCTTTAGTTAATTTTCCTATAAAAATACCCTGTATTAGAGCTGCTAATAATGCTGTGAAAGCAAAAGCATAACCTGTTTGTCTAGATGCCCAACTCATTGCTCTTTCAGTCCATAAAGCAAAAGTAGTCTCAAAACCAGCAAAAGAAAATGTAACTAAAAAAGATACTGTTATTAAAAAAAGTAGTGCTGGAATTTTGAAAAGATTTATTAAATCTTTAAATGAATCAAGAAAGTTCATTGAAACAAATTGATCATTTCTTTTTTTTGGTTCAGTTAATAGAAAATATGCGATTAGGCAAGATATTATTGCTATTACAAAAGCAAAAAAGAATGGTGTTTGATAATCTATGTTATTAATATCACCTCCTCCAAAATAACCGCCGATAACCGGCCCAAAAACAAAACCTAGACCAAAAGCTGCTCCAATTAACCCCATGCCTTTTGAACGATTGGATAATGATGTAATCTCAGTAACATAGGCATTTGCAATAGCTGTTGTCGAAGCAAATAAGCCTGCAATAGATCTTGCAAACAAAACTAAACCAAAACTGGTAGCAAAATATAAAAGAGAATAAGAAATTGCTGAACCAATCAAACACAAAATTAATATTCTTTTTCTACCGTATATATCGCTTATTCTACCCAATATCGGACTAAATATAAGTTGCATTAAAGAATAACTTGCCATTAATAAAGTTACTTCATTAGGATCCGCGCCAAAGTTTTCCGCATAATATGGTAGTAATGGTATTATGATTCCAAATCCTAAAAGATTTGAAAATACAATCAAAAATAATGCATGCATGTTTGTTCTACTTTAAACTAATCGATTTACCTTTATCAATAGCTGGTTGATCAAAAGGATTTAAATTATTTAAATAAGCTAAAATTATAGTTTCTAACATAAAATTCATCATTAAATATCCAATTTCAAACTCATCACACTTATTTAACATAATTGTTCTATAAGGTCTTTTATATTCTTTTAAAAGTCTACAAACTTTTTCCATTTCAAAATCTAAAAGTTTATTTAAAGACTTTTTTTTTAAAAAAAATAACTTTTTAACTTTAGATATTAAATTTTTATTAATTTTTATTTGATCTTTTTGTGTTTTTAAAGTTATAAATGTTATAAGTTTATCCTTGGGGCCTTCTAGAAAAAGTTGTAATAGTGAATGCTGATCAGTAGCACCCATCGAATGAATAGGTGTAAAACCTGTATTCTTTTTTCCTAAACTTTCAGCTATCAATTGTTCATGCCAAAATCCAAAATTTCTTAAGCGTTCAGTATATGTTAACAAAACAGAAATATTAATTTTTGAATTTTGTGCTGCATAATGTAATGCAGCACCTTCAGATGGAATTTTTCGTTGCTTTTTTAAAAATTTATTTAATAAAGATGAAGCGCCTTCAGTTATTTTTTTTATATTTAACCCTGCTATAGCCGCTGGCAATAACCCTACAGGAGAAAAAGCAGAAAATCTTCCAGAAAGATTGTTATCCAAGTCTATAACATCGATCAAAAAATCATTTGCTAAATTTCTTAATGAACTATTACCTTTTTTTGTAATTATAGTAAAATGTTTTTGTATTTTTTCTTTTCCGAAATTTTTTCTATATTTTGATAAAAAAATCAAAAACTGGACCAATGTTTCATTAGTTTCGCCTGATTTTGAAATAACTATTATTCCTGTTTTTTTTAAATTAATTTTTTTGAACAAGTCATTAAAATCTTGAAAATCAATATTTTCTAAAAAAGTAATTTGTGGTAATTTAGGATTTCTACCAAAAGTTCTATAGGCTATTTGAACAAAGGTTCTTCCCGCTTTACTTGAGCCTCCTGTTCCCAAAACAATTACATCTTTGAAATTTTTTTGGTAATACGATGCTAATTTATTTATTTTTTTCTTTTCATAATTATAAAATTGATTAAGAAAAGATAAAAGAAGTGGATCTTTTGATTTTTTAATTTCATCTATTATAAAACTTGTTTTTTTTAAACTAGATTTAAATAAATCTTTTTTTATAACAGAATCTATAAAAACACTATCAATATTATGTTTCATAAAAAAAAAATAACCAATAAATGTTTAAATTTTATTTATATTTTTTAAATTAGTTGGACTTCCTACAATAAGAAAGAAAATTTTATTTTCATCTAAAATTCTATTAGCAATTTTTTTTATATCGTTTAATGAAACAGAATTTATATAATCATTTCTTTTTTTAAAAAAATCTATATTTAAACCATCCATCTGTGTATTTAAAAGTATTGATGCAACTTTTTTATTACTATCTAATCTTAAAACATAGGAATTAATTAAATAATTTTTTGCATTTTTTAATTCTTCTTCAGTCACTCCTTTCTTTTTAATTTTAATTAGTTCTTTTTTTATAATTTTAATAACTTTATCAACATTTTCATTACTTGTTTCAGCCCCTCCTGAAAAAAAATTATATTTATCATATCGATATAGATAAGAATATATAGAATAAACTAAACCTCTTTTTTCTCTTATTTCAGTGGTCAATCTAGAAAAAAATCCTCCTCCTCCTAAAATATAATTCATTACATATGCAGGGTAGAAATATGGATCTTTCCTCGAAACCCCCTCTCCGGCAAAAAAAATTTTACTTTGTCGTAAATCTTTTTGATGAAAAAAAATTTTATGTTGGATTTCTTTTGTATGTAAAGGGACATTAAATTCTTTCATATTTTTTTTATCAAACTTTGTTAAATATTTTCTAAGATATTTTTTTAGTTCAACTTCACTTATATCGCCAGAAGCTGCTATATAAAGATTGTCTGTTCTTAAATTGTTTTGTAAAAAATTTTTTAGATCTTCTTTATCAATTTGATCAATATCTTCAGGCAATCCCAGCACATCATATTGGTAAGGATGGCCTTTAAAAAGAATTTCTCTAAATAATCTAGAACCAATTTCATCTGGGTCCTTATATGATTGTTCTAAAACTAATTTAATATTACTTTTGATTCTATTAATTTCATCAAATTTAAACGAAGGTTTTGTTAAAGCTAAGTCTAAAAGTTGAAATGAAAGATCTAAATTTTCTTTTAAAGTATAAAGATCTATATAAAAATTATCATAACTAACAGTAAAAGTAAGTGTGATAGAATTATCAGCTAATATTTTTTTAAATTCTTTTGCAGAATAATCTCCTGCTCCCTCATCTAAAAGTAATGCAGCTAAATTTGCTGTACCCTTTTTTCCCTCTACATCGATAGATGATCCTGCTTTAAAAGCAAATTTAATGGCCACAATAGGTAAACTTCCATCATTAACAAGCCAAGCTTTTTTATTTTTATAATAATTTACTTCTTTAACGTCCAATGCGTTTAAATATGTAAAACTATTAAAGGTTAAAAAAAATAAAATAAAAAAAAATTTTTTCATAATCTATTCCATAATAGGTAATAAATATCCGGTCACAGATTTATTACTATTAAAAATATTTGGAACAAAAGTTTGCAAATCATTAGTTGAAATCATATTTATATTTTCTGGCCAATCAGTTATTTCTTTTAAAGAATACCCTGCGGTTAATGAAGAGCCAAATATTCTCATTCCCATATACAAACTATCTTGTGCAAAAATTGTATTATTAATTAATCTTTTTTTTATCTTTTCTATCTCCTCTTTATTAAAAACTAGTTCTTTAATTTGTTTTAAATATTCATTTAAATGAGATTCTATTTCTTCCAAACTAACATTTTTTTTTGGGATTATGCTTATTGTGAAACTTGTATCACCAAATCCATCTGGATAATAATAAGCAGAAGCGCTTGTTGCTAATTTTTTATTTTTTACAAATTCTTCATATAACATTCCCGTTGATGGATCACCAAAAATTTCAGAAAATACTTCTAAAGCTAAGGACTCTTTTTTTGATTTTTCATAAGTAGGAACTAAATAATGTTTTTTCAAAACTGGAATTGCAGTATCTTTCGACTTTAAAGTAACTTTTCTTGCTGCATGTTGGGTTGGCTCACTTGTCCAAATTCTTTTTTCAATTTTTGATGGTTTAATTCTTCCAAAATGTTTTTGTGCTAATTTAATAACCTCGTTAAGAGTTATGTCTCCGCAAATAACAATAATGGCGTTATTCGGTGCATAATATTTTTTGTAAAATTTTAAAACATCATCTAAATTTAAATTTTTTATTTCATGCTCCCAACCAATGATTGGTTTTCTATATGGATGATTCATATATAACGCAGCATTTATTTGTTCTGATAGTAAAGCAGATGGATTACTATCAATTCTTGAATATCTTTCTTCAAGAACTACTGTTTTCTCATTTTCAAATTCATCTTCAATTAATTTTATATTTTTCATTCTATCGGCTTCTAAAGACATAACTAATTCAAGTTTAGATTTATGTATTAATTGAAAATAACCCGTATAATTTTTGCTGGTAAATGCATTCTCTTTTCCTCCATTTCTCGAAACTATTTGAGAAAACTCTCCTGGTTTTAATTTATCAGTACCTTTAAACATTAAGTGCTCTAAAAAATGAGCTATACCTGATTTTCCTTTTGGTTCATCTGCCGAACCTACTTTATACCAAATAGAATGTGCAACGGCAGGAATACGGTTATTTTCCAATACAATAATTTCTAATCCATTATCAAGAGTATAATGCTGTGGTTTAAAAAAATTAGCCTCAACAACTTCTATAAAGAAAAACAAAATTAATATAAATAAAAATCTCATAACATTTATTAATATTTTCTTATTTAATAAATAAATAGATGATTATTTTTAATAAAAAGGAAAGGTGTTAATCTAAATCGTCTCTAGTTTCAAAATCTTCTATGATAATTTCTTTTAATAAACTTTCTTCCTCTTTAGACAAATTTTGATTATTTTCTATTTTTATATTTTTTGTAAAACTATTATTTTCTGATTTAAAATAATTTTTAGAATTCCTTGTTTGTTGATTTCTAATACGTAATGTACTTATATCAATATCATAAGCATCAGAAGGGACAGCAACTCTTTCTTTTTTTCTAGAAAATTTAGTTTCATTATTTCCTTTTTGTTGTGGAACAAAAACTTGTTGGTTAATTGGATCATATGTTTCAAAATCTTGGATAGTGCCTGAATCTAGCATTTCAATTGTTTCTTGACTATTTTCAAATACGTATGGAGTTTCTTGATCTAAAGTTGGAATATTAGAAAAATTTTCATTGTCTTCTTGGCCAATTATGTCGATAGTTGGTATACCTGTATTATCTACTAGAGAACTATCAATATCAAAATCTGGTGGAATAGCAAGAGGTGGACCAGATAAAACTGCGTTTTCATTAGGAACTACTTTTTCATCTCCAAAAATACCACATGAACTAACAATAAAAAATAAAACAACAACAAAATAATTTTTCATAAAAAAGGTTCCCATTACTTATATTTATACATTATTAAATTTTTCGCTACTAAAAATACT
>Ga0066382_10000528_pt1 | contig 12889 bp, 10 predicted proteins | sample Knorr_S23_td_NAD_FD_71218 | JGI IMG/M metagenome (GOLD analysis project Ga0066382, IMG submission 71218) | Marine microbial communities from Southern Atlantic Ocean transect - Knorr_S23_td_NADW_ad_2500m_LV_B | ecosystem: Environmental > Aquatic > Marine > Oceanic | place: Southern Atlantic... | reverse complement strand
TCACTAGAAAATTTCTAAAATGAATCTTTATAAACATACAGGGAATATAAAAGCAGGACTTTTCATTCTTGGGATTGCACTGATCATTGGCCTCCTTACTTATACCCAATCTCTAGTTACAGAACTGCGGAATGACAATCGCCAGATCGTCCGGCTCTATGCGGAGATCATAGCAAATATTGTCCAGGATGATAATGATGCGAATTTGGATTTTGTATTCGAAAATATTATCCAAAAAGTAAAATTTCCACTGATTCAGACTGATCCAGAGCATCACCCGCAAATGTGGAAAAATTTGCCTAAGTCGGTCAATACCCTGAGTAAAAGGGAACGGTTGATGAAAACAATGGACAAATTAAATGAACCAATTCCTTTGATATACAGTGATGCTAATATTGGGGAAATTACATTTGGGTATCTCCATTACGGTGACTCTTCAATCGTCGAAAAATTGCAATGGTGGACCTATTTTGAGATTGTAGCTATAGCAATATTCATATTCCTGGGGTTTACAGGTTTTTCTTTTATTAGGAACAATGAGAAACGGCACATTTGGGTTGGAATGGCACGGGAAACTGCTCATCAATTAGGGACGCCCGTATCAGCTCTTATGGGTTGGGTAGATTGGTTGAAAGAACATCCAGAAAAAACAGAAGAATTGATCCCTGAAATGGAAGCAGATTTATTGCGTTTGGAACAAATTGGACGACGTTTCAGCAAGATGGGTTCGAAACCTGAGATGGAAGAATTTGATCTTTCCGAGCGTGTGGAGCGCGTAGTGAATTACCTGATGAAACGGATGCCTTCACTGGGAAAAAAAGTGGAACTCATTAATGATATTCAACCGGGTATTTCTATCAAAGCAAATGGCTCTCTTTTGGCCTGGTCTATTGAGAATATTATTCGAAATGGGATTGATGCTATTGATAGGGAAGATGGTAAAGTGACAGTTTCACTCCGGAAAGATGAAAATGCGATTAAGATCCGAATTCAAGATAACGGAAAAGGAATTCCGAAAAAAGATTGGCGAAATATTTTTCGGCCGGGGTTTAGTACAAAACGGGCAGGTTGGGGATTGGGCTTGTCTCTTTCAACTAGAATCGTAGAAGAGATTCACTCAGGGCGACTCCATGTTATTGAATCGTCTCCTAAGAATGGAACGATTATTGAAATATCATTTTAGTTCAATATCAACTTCACTCAATCCACCAGATTAACCATTTTATGATCTTAATCTACATCCAATAACAAGATTCGATTTTGGCGGATCACGAATGAAATAATAAAGGATAACTGGATAAAACTCTTTTTTCTCATTGGTGGCCCCGCATGAAGTGTGGAACAAAATAAATCCAAAATCAAATCATTGAACTCGTTGAGTTAATCTCATAGAAAAGGTAATTTCCACACCAACTAATTAAGGAAATACAGTGGATTTTTTATACGCAGCATCACAACCGGGACAAGGTGGAGGTGGACTCATCGCATTTTTGCCCTTTATCCTGATCATGGTCATCATTTATTTTTTGATGATTCGACCCCAAACCAAACGCCAGAAAGAAAAGGACACCATGCGGGATGACTTAAAAAAAGGAGATAAAATCATTACCATGGGTGGTATTTATGGTACTGTTCAGGGATTTAAGGAAAAAGGCCGTCAAGCCATCATTAAGATTGATAATAACACAAATATTACAATTAACAAGACTGCCGTTGCCGGTTTAGCTGGAAAAATAAAAGATACAGAATTAGAACAAACCTAATGGCCGTCAAGAAGATTGTTCATTATGGGGATCCGATCCTACGTAAAAAATGTGATTCGTTTAAGGATTTTTCCAACATAGACGATCTGCTAAATGACATGTTTGATTCCATGTATGAAGCGGAAGGTATCGGTTTAGCAGCGAACCAGATTGGCCTGAACATGAATCTTTTCATTATTGATATAACCCATACAGAAGAAGCCGAAAGCCCTCACGTATTTATCAATAGTGAAATGATCTCTAAGTATGGCGACGAAGGTGTTTATCAGGAAGGATGTTTATCCTTACCCGGAATATCTTTAGATGTTTTACGGCCGGAAAAAGTCACCTTGAAATATCAAACATCGGATGAAGAATGGCATGAAGGTGAATTTGATGGGTTGTTGTCTCGAGCTATTCAGCATGAGACTGATCATTTGAATGGTATTTACATTATAGATCGGGTGAGTGAAATTGAAAAGATTCAGTATCAGACCGAATTGAAAGAATTAGAAAAAATATCCAAGAAGCGTCATAAAGTTCAGTCTGGCAAAAAGGGGTTTATCCTTTAATCATTTATTTCAGTTTTGCATGGGAGTGACCTGATGCGCGTCGTCTTTATGGGAAACCCCCAATTTGCTCTTCCTACTTTAACAGCTCTTTTATCTAGCCAGCATGATGTTGTGGGTATTGTATCCAATCCGCCTAAACCCATGGGTCGTGGTCGTAAATTGAAATCCACTGCTATTGGTCAATTTGCGAAAGAAAATGATCTGAATCTCCTCCAATCGTCAACACTGAAATCTGATAAACTTCATAACCAATTATCCGTATTGAATCCGGATGTTTTTGTGGTTGTGGCTTTTCAAATCTTACCAAAATCATTGATTGATCTACCAAAATTTGGCGCTTTGAATCTCCATGCATCCTTATTACCGAAATATCGTGGCGCAGGGCCGATCCAATGGTCACTCATGAATGGGGATAAAACAAGCGGTATCACGGTTTTTCAAATTATGCCAAGTGTAGATACAGGAGACATATTATTACAGGAAAAAATGGATATTTTTCCTTATGATAATATGTTGACATTGGGAACGCGGCTTAGCACAATTGGAGCAAATTTGGTTGTAAATGCATTAGATGGCATTGAAGCAGGTTCTCTACAACCTATTATTCAAAACAATAATCATGCAACTAAGGCACCAAAAATTACAAAAGAGATGACAATTATTAATTGGTCCTGGGCTGCTGATAAAATACATAATTGGGTCCGGGGTTTATCACCTCATCCCGGGATGTCAAGCACTTGGAAAGGGAAACGAATGCGTATTTTCAATACGCGTGTTGTAGATGAAGGTGTTATTTTAGGAGATGGAATAGTATTTAAGGCTGATTCTGAAGAAATATTCGTGGATACGGGTGAACATTTATTGGCTTTCTCCGAAATTCAGTTAGAAGGGAAAAAACGAATGAGTGTGTCTGATTTCATGAAAGGGAACAACATTCAAATGGGAGATAAGTTGGGCGAATGAAACAGGATGCTCGTTTTTTATCTGTGAAGATCCTGAACCGATTCGAAAAAAAGAATGAACAATTGGTTATGTCACGGAACCAGGTTTTTTCTAGTTTTAAACCTGAATCTATAGATAAATCCCGAGCCATGGTTTTGACAAATGAAATCATCAGACTTAGAGACCGTTTGGATGTTATGATTGAATATGTTTCCGGACGAAAAATCAATCGCTTGGATTCGTCATTGCTTTCCATTTTACGAGTTGGATTTTATGAGATTATTTATGATGAATCCATCCCAGATTATGCTGCGGTAGATTCCTTGGTTAATTTGACAAAGACTGTTTTAAGCCGGAAAGCATCTAAACTGACCAATGCGGTGTTGAGGAACTTGATCAGGTATAGGGATAAAGATTCAAATTGGGATGAGTCGTTAAAGAAAAAGCCAAAATGGGTTTCATTGCCGATCTGGCTCCAAAAAAGGTGGAAATATCAATTTGGTGAAAGTGGATTTTTTGCATTAGTTAATTGCATTAATCAAAATCCAAAAATATTTGTCAGAGTTGATTTGACCAACCATAATATAGATGATGCAAAGGAATCTCTCCTTGAATCGGGAATTGAAGCAGAAAATTATTCCGATTCTTTTTTAAAGATTTTGAACGGGTCCGGAAAAATATTCTCTACAGATCTTTTTCAATCTGGGCAAGTTTCAATCCAGAATGCGGCGGCGGGTGCCATTGTGGAATTTTTAAACCCGTTAAAAGGAGAAATTGTTTTGGATGTCTGTGCTGCACCGGGAACCAAATCACTTTTTATTGCAGAAAGAGTGGGAGAAAAGGGAAGAGTTCTGGCATCAGATTTGGATCAATTAAGAGCAAACCGTGGAAAAAATGATCTGGATCGACATAGACGTAAAAATATTGAATGGAGTGTGAAGGATGCTACTCAGGATAATTTCCCTATGGCCGATAAAATATTGATTGATGCACCTTGTACGGGAACAGGAGTGATGGGTCGCAAACCGGATATCCGTTGGCGACGAAAACCGGAAGATATTTCTGACATGGCAACTTTACAAATGAAGCTTTTGAAGCATATGTCCCAGTTCTTGAATGATGGGGGAACTTTGGTCTATGGAACGTGTTCTATGGAACCGGAAGAGAATTGGAACGTGGTTGAACAGTTCCTTAAGTTAAATGCTGACTTTAAGTTGATGACACGACCATCACAGGTGATGCCCGATTGGATTAATGAAATGGGATGTTTAAGTACTTTTCCACACATCCATGGCGTTGATGGACTGTTTGCAGCAAGGATCACACGATCATGATTAAAAAATTTGCTAGTTATATTGCCATTTTTGGGAGTTTATCCCTATTGGCCATCCTGTTGTTTGATGTGGTCATCATGCCTGGATATGTGCGTATGAATGACGGAAGATATATGGTAAATGTGACAGGAAAAACACTTCAACATGCCATGAAAGTTTTGGATTCTGAAGGATATAATGGTCTTGTCTCTGATACCTTATATTCTGCTACATACGAAGCTGGAACGATTGTGGATCAATATCCATTACCTAATACTAGAGTGAAAGAGGGCCGCACTGTCAGACTTAAAATTGCCCATTTAGAAAGAATGGTTTCAATTCCAGACTTGATTGGGAGATCTATTCGGAGTGCGGAATTAATGCTGACTCAATCCGGATTGGAAATAGATACGGTTTATAAAGAATTTAATTCAGATGTTCCTTCGGGCAATGTTACGTGGCAATATCCTAAAGGAGGAGACTTTTTAAACAAAGGTATGGGGCTTCATCTGACAGTTAGTTTGGGTGTCCCGCCAAATTTTTTTCAAGTTCCTAATTTGTTTGGATTGAGTAAGAGAAAAGCTGTTAATGATCTTCACAAAGCCGGATTCTCTGTCGGGAAATTACTCTATCGCCAAAACGAAGACCTGATCCCATACACAGTTTTAGATCAATCCATCCCTGCGGAAACAGTTTTGGAAGAACCTTCAACCATCGATTTGACTATAAGTGTTCTGGATATGCAGGATATTTTTAACCAATTGATTGATAAGTGAAATCTATCCCAACTAACGAGGTCACTCGGAAGATTCTTCATCTTTTTTCATCCATTATTCCATTGGGATATGTGTGGTTCATCCAGGATAAAGAGATTATGGTTGTGTTATTAGGTTGTTTGAGTTTAATTGCCATTCTATTGGAGATCAGCCGTAAAAAATGGGATATAGTAGAATCCTTATTTGAAAAACATTTCAATTTTATGTTACGCCAAAGTGAATTTGATGAGGACCTGACCGGTGCAACATGGCTTTTATTTGGAAGTACCATCACCCTTTTCCTTTTTCCGATACAAATTGCAGTTCCTGCGCTTTTATTTTTAACTGTGGGTGATGCATTTGCGGCGATCATTGGGAAAGGGATACCCGTCGGAAAAATTGGTGACAAACATCTTTCAGGAACCATTGCTGGCATTGTGACTTCATGTGCTATTGCATTATGGATTAATCAACATTTGCCTGGTGAAATTATCATCCTGAGTTCAGTGGCAAGTATGCTTGTAGAAGTGGCACCTATCCCCATGAATGATAATCTGACTATTCCACTCACAGGAGGCCTAGTCATGAGTTACGGGATGATGGTTTTATGACGATGCTTTTCCCATCCGCACTTTGGTTTCTTGGTGCCATCAGTATTCCCATTGTAATCCATTTATTGAGCCGACTTCGAATCAATAAAGTTGAATTCAGTACGGTTCGATTCATCAAACAATTGGAAACAAGTTCCATCCGAAAGATGAAATTCCAACAAATTTTGTTATTATTATTGAGAATGTTGGTGATTGCTTCTCTGGTTATGATGATTGCGCAGCCTGTTACTCATGGATTTATGCCCGGTTGGCTTGCGGCTGAACAAGATGCTCGGTTGATCCTAGTGATTGATAATTCTGCAAGTATGAATGTAAAGGTTGGCAATCAATCTTTCTTTGAAATTTCCAAAAAAGAAGCACTTGGACTTTTACCATCATTTAATAAAGAAACTCAGATTACCCTTGCACAAACATGTCCACCCAAAACAATCTTTAAGGGACAATCCAATGATCCGGACTTGCGCGCATCGATCCAGAATATTCAGCCTACAGTAGGTTATGATGATCTATGGGCCAACTTGAATCATTTGTTGAAGGATGGAACTATTGTTGAACCGGTTAAAGAATGTGTGATATTCAGCGATTTTATGTATCCTCCCGATTCTACCTTTATGGCAGGGATTCCAAATTTTGAATCATGGAAATTCTATTTTATTCAACCGGGTACTGTATATGACAATCTTTCTATCCGTTCTGTATCTTCATTAAACAGGATAAAAACCATGAGCCAGTTGGTGAAATTGAATACGCGGATTGAAAATTCAGGTGAATTGCCCAAGCCTAATGTTCCTCTGGAACTATTGTTTAATGATCACCGGGTGGGACAGGTGGTTTCTGAAATTGAATCGGGGAAAGAAAAAGAATTCCAATTCCAGGCCTATCCTGCAAATATGGGTATTGTTCAGGGTAGGGTTTCATTACCAAAAGATAATTATGATTTGGATAATAACTGGTTCCTTTCCATGTCCATCATGAAACAGATCCGCTGTGGTATAATTGGTGCTAATTCTGATGATGTAGCCATGTTAGAGATGGTTTTGCGTGCCATTGATCCCCAACGCCAATTTTTATATATTGAATCCAGGATCCAACCGGAATTGAATCGATTATTTTTGGATGATGTGGATGTTGCTCTTATTCATAATCCTAAAAATATAACAGAAGAGGGTGTAAAGGATCTGGAAAAATTCCTTCGGTCCGGCGGCGGTGTTATTTGGTTTCAGGGAAATGAAGATGGCTCTGAATTCCACCCGGACATTTTTGAGAAAATAGGGTTTCCCTTCCCTGAAAAAAGAATGAATGCAGGTCAGGGATTTTTTTCCACCCAAATTGCCGGAGAATATTCCGATCTTCTTCAGGATCTTCAAGTAAGAAACTTGGATAGTGAATTACCAGAAGTATTCAAGTATATCCAAACAAAATTGGATGTAAAGCAAAAAGTACATTGGATATTGAATAATAGTGATCCACTATTGATAGAATTTTCGAAAGGAAGTGGTTCCATCTTTTATTTCTCAACATTATTGGATCTTCGATGGAACGATTTACCTATTCGTGGGATGCTGGTCCCCCTTATTTATCGTTTACTGGTCCTGACAGGGACGGATGAGATTAACACATCTTCTGTAAAGATCAATGAGCCCAAATGGATATCTGTTGAAGAAAAGTATCTTCGGCACCAATGGGAAATTGTATCACCATCGGGAAAAATGGAAATGATTGTTCCTGAATATGATCGGGAAGGGATCAATATTTCATCCACAGATGAATTAGGTGTATATACTGTTTATTCAAATGGTGAATTGTTTACATCATTTCCAACACGACTCCATGATCAGGAATATATTCAAACCCGTTTCTCCCAGAATGATATTGAATCAATTCTAACTAGCAATCAGATCAGATGGCTTACGCTAAAGGACGAATTTTCCCAAGTGTTTTTGGAGACGCGACAAGGGAAAGCACTGTGGAAGATATTTTTAGCATTGGCAATTGTATTTTTACTGGCAGAATCCATTATTGGACGACCTGTAAGGGCTAATATGAAGACTGAAGATTCATGATTGAAGGGAATAATGTTGGTCAGGAAAAGGCTCTATTGGTTGGAGTAATCCAGCCGGGGATGACTGAATCGCTAATCCATGAACATTTAGATGAGTTAGAATTACTCGCTGAAACGGCTGGTGCGAAGATTGCAGGTCGAATTACACAACGTGTTTCCAAGATCAACCCTGCAACCTTTATTGGAAAGGGGAAAGCAGAAGAACTCCTGAACCAGGCGAAAGAATTGGATGTTAAACTCATTGTATTTGATGATGAATTGAGTCCCGGTCAGATTAAGAATTACCATAAAATTTCTGAAAATGTGAAGGTATTGGATCGCAGTGGTCTCATTCTAGATATTTTTCAGAAACACGCAAAAACCAAGGAAGCACGGACCCAAGTTGATTTAGCTTATATGGAATATTTACTCCCGAGACTTACTCGCCAGTGGACGCACTTGGAACGACAGATGGGCGGTATAGGAACACGGGCAGGAATGGGGGAAACCCAGATAGAAATCGATCGCCGTTTGATCCGAACACGCATCTCTAAATTAAAAAAAGAATTAATACGGATCGAAAAGGAACGAGATACACAAAGTTATAGAAGACGATCTGAATTCCGGGTTTCATTAGTGGGATATACGAATGCAGGAAAATCTACTTTATTTAAAGCATTAACGGGCTCTGATGTGTATATACAGGATCAGTTGTTTGCCACATTGGATACAACTGTTCGCCAAATAAAAATAAATGAAACCCATCCAATTCTCTTAAGCGATACAGTTGGATTCATCCGGAAATTACCTCATAATCTTGTGGCATCTTTTAAGAGTACCTTAAAGGAAGTATTGGAAGCGGATCTGATCCTTGTCATGTTAGATATTTCATCTTCACAGATTGAAGATCATTTTCAAACCATAGAGAATGTTTTGAAAGATATGGGAGCCCAGGAGATCCCACAAATTCTTGTTCTTAATAAAGTGGACTTAATATCTGATGGAAATATGATTGAAAAAAGGCAACGAGAATTTCCTGATTCAGTTACCGTCTCTGCTCAGCAACATTTGCGATTATCGGAATTGAAGTCACGTATTCTTGGAAAAATGGAGGAAAATTTTCAGACTATTGATCTTGAATTTTCCTATGACCAGGGTAAGACCATTGCCCATGCGCAGGAAGGTGTAGAAGTTTTACAAAGAGAATATGAAGAAAACGGAGTGAAATTGAGAATACGAGGGAGCCGATCACGAATTAACCAGATTTTATCGGCAGTGGAATAAAAAAACGGGCAGATTGTTTTCTTGGGACCATTCTTTGTTTAATGAATGAAGGGAGCCTCTCGAAGACAGCAAACTTCCTTTACCCGGCAATTGCAGAGAAGGCCTGTTTTTTGACACCGAAGTACAGCACCCAATTATGAGTATAGATCCAAAAAAATACAGAACCCGCCCGTTAAACTTTCAAAAATCTGTTCAAATTTAGTGTCTTAATTAATGACACAAAATTAAAATAACGAACTTTAAATATTCAATCTGTCGGGATAGTCAATTGATCTTCCGATTCAGCGATTTCCAAATGATCCGTCCCGGGTGCATTATTGGTTTGGGTATAAAGTTTCTCCCTCGGATTTAGCAATGACGGAAGCGCCAATGCTGTCGCTGAAAATATTCACCATGGTGCGCATCATATCCAGTGGCCGGTCAACAGCCAGCATAGTGCCAATAATCACTGCCACGTCTGCGTCCTGGAAACCCACTGCCTGGGTCACAATAAATATCATCACCAGGCCTGCACTGGGGATTCCCGCAGCACCCACTGAAGCTAGCAGGGCGGTAATGACAATGATCAATTGACTGGAAATACTGAGATCAATACCTAGAACCTGGCTGATAAAGAGAACACCGGCACATTCGTAGAGTGCCGTTCCATCCATATTAATGGTGGCCCCCATGGGCAGAACAAAAGAAGAAATTTTATTGGATACCCCGGCATTATTTTCCACACAGCGTATTGTGACCGGCAATGTGGCATTGGAGGAACTGGTTGAAAATGCAGTTGCCAGGGCAGAGGCCATAGCCGAAAAATGTTTCCGGGGATTTATGCCTGTTAACAGATAAAATACCGAGGGTAGAACAATGAGAATATGGATGGATAAACCTCCGGCAATCGTGAGTATATATTTCCCCACCGCTGCAAATAGTCCAAACCCTGTTACGGCAACTACCTTGGTAATTAGGCCTAGAACTCCCAAGGGTGCGAATTTGATGACGATTTGGGTAATGTTCATCATTACTTCAAATGAAGCTGAAAAGAAATCTCTCAGGGTATTGGAATATTTGGTATTAATCCGTGTAAGTCCCACGCCTAAAAAAATAGCAAAAAAGATAATTCCCAACATATCGCCTGAAGATGCCGCCTGGATAGGATTTGTGGGTATCATACGGATCAGTATATCGGCAGGGGATCCCGGTGTTTGCAGCTTAGAATAATCAAAGGAACCCTGATTGCCGATGTCGACGCCAACTCCAGGTTGTATGATATTTGTGAGAGTTAAGCCTATTAGAATGGCACAGAGACTGGTGGTAAGATAGTAAAAGAACGTTTTCATTCCTATCCGGCCCAGGTTTTTTCCACCGCCGATCCCCGAAACGCCAGTTACGATGGAGGTGAAAATAAGGGGTACGATCACCATTTTTAAAAGGCGGATGAAAATAGTGCCCAGAGATATGATCAATTGGTAAACCGGTCCCTCGGGAACACCATGATACAAATTTTGGTAAATCAGTCCTATAAATGCACCGATTCCCATGGCAATGAAGATTTGCCAATGCAGTTTCAGTTTAAACATGAGTATCCTTTATTTAGCATCATATACAAGTTAATGATGCTTCAAACTATGGGAAATAAAAAAAGCCTGTATGCCATAGGGTTTTTTCATTTCTTATCCTTTCCTTTTTTAATATCGGTGTACGTCTTGTAGTACGTATCACCTGCATCCTGAATATTTGAAATAACTTTATTGTTCTTCTTTCTGCCGCCGGATTTCAGGATAGCGTGAAATACAGTATCAAAGAGATCTTGAATATGGGCTAAGGTGGATCCCAATTGCTTAGAAAATGATTTATTCATTCATGTATTTCATCGCCAGATCAAGACTGGTAGTGGGTTGTTTACAGGCAAAATTTTCACAGACATAAAATGTGGGTGATCCATTGATCATTACATGATCTTTGGTCCATGGTGCAACTTGCAGCAATGCATCCGGATTTGACACATCCTTGAATAATATAACTTTATTTGGAGAATAGTTTTTACGAATGGCGCTGATTGTTTTTTGAGTTTCAGGATCATTAGAATCACCTACCAATACCACTTCTTTTGGATTTTTGAAATCAAACATGAATGCTGTCAGCATGTGAGCAAATCCGGTTGGAGATTGTTTGGCCTTATCTGTGAATGCTTTCAGTGTACTATAGCCTAGATCCGTCCATTTAGTATTTCCTGTGATCTTCCCCAATCGAAATAAATTTAGTGCAGCGACGGAATTCCCGGAAGGAATAGCGCCATCATAGCTGTCCTTGGCCCGGACCATGAGTTTTTCTGCATCCTTGCTGCCAATAAAAAATCCACCATTTTTATCGCTGAAATCTGCCATCATGATTTCTGTGAGTTCAAGCGCTGATGCCAAATAAGATGGATCAAAGGTGGCTTCATACAAATTAAGAAGTCCAAAAATCATGAAGGAATAATCATCAAGATGGGGCTGTAAACCTGCTTTACCAAGACGGGAGCGCTTCATGAGTCTTCCATTTTCATCTCTTAAAGATTCCAGAACAAATTTAACAGCATTTTTTGCAGCATCTATATAGACTTCATCACCTAGAACTTGACCACCCTGCGATAATGCAGCAATCATGAGTCCATTCCAGTCTGTGAGAATTTTATCATCTTTCAATGGATGTATCCGTTTTTCTCTCACTTCAAATAATTTTTGCCGAGATTTTTCAATAAATGCATTGAAATCGTCCAAACTCATATCTACATTTTTTGCCAATGTTTCACGATCATCCTGGAAATAAGGAATATTATTGCCCGTTGTATGCCCACCGGCTTCTTCAAAGAAATTTCCACCATCAATAAACCCAAAAGTCTTAGCAAGTTTCAGCCCGTCATCTTTGCCTAGTATCTTTACCAATTCTTCTTGGGTCCATATATAAAAAATACCTTCTTCACCTTCGCTGTCTGCATCTTCAGCAGAATAAAAACCACCGTCCTTATCTGTCATATCCCGGAGAACATATGTAAATATTTCACGGGCAACTTTTGCATATTTTTCATTGCTCGTTAGCTGGTATGCTTCCAGGAAGGCCATGGAGATCATGGCTTGATCATAAAGCATTTTCTCGAAGTGGGGCAAAAACCATCGTTTATCTGTGGAATAACGATGGAATCCTAAACCGATATGATCGAATACGCCACCGAGTCGCATATGATGAAGTGTAGTTTCCACCATGTTTGTTCCGGTTGCATCTCCAAAAAGTTTACTGTAGCGCAATAAAAAGATCAAATTGTGGGGTGACGGAAATTTGGGCGCTCTACCAAAGCCTCCATAATCCGGATCAAATCGGCTGGCGTACTGGCTGAATGCATCCCGGATCATAACTTCATCCCATTCTTCGCCTTGTGAACTAGTGTTGACTTCAGTGAGGTAAGATTGAATACGATCAATAGTTTTTGTAATCTCACCTTGTTTTGTACTCCATGCATTGGCGAGACTGGGTATTAATTGGAGCATACCCGGTTGCTTACCTCGACCTTGCTTTGGGAAATAAGTGCCAGCAAAAAAAGGATCTTTATCTGGCGTCATTACTATCGTGAGTGGCCAGCCGCCCCGTCCTGTCATGGCCTG
>Ga0066382_10000521_pt1 | contig 13000 bp, 11 predicted proteins | sample Knorr_S23_td_NAD_FD_71218 | JGI IMG/M metagenome (GOLD analysis project Ga0066382, IMG submission 71218) | Marine microbial communities from Southern Atlantic Ocean transect - Knorr_S23_td_NADW_ad_2500m_LV_B | ecosystem: Environmental > Aquatic > Marine > Oceanic | place: Southern Atlantic... | reverse complement strand
TGTGGAAATTTTTACCAAAAAACATACAGCGGGGGGTCCGTTGAGCTTAAATCGCAACAAACGAGATCATCCTATCCGTGGAATGATCTCCTCAGCAATCTGCTCAATCTGCTCCCTGTCAAACCTATAGGGAACCAGAGTGATCTGCTGGACGCCAACGTCGAGATGTGCCTGTAACTGCTCGATACAATCATCGACCGTGCCAATCACCGCGCTGGCTGCGGTCGAATCGCTCCACCCGGCGAAGTCCCATTCAGTAGTCAGCCATTCCTGCATTAGGTCTTTCACGTCATCGCGTGATTTGCCAATGTAGATTGGAAGCTGGTTGATACTGCGGAGCGTATCTGGGTCCTTGCCCGCCTCTTCGGCGAATTGGCGGACCTTGTCCCATGACTTTGCGAACCCCTCAACGGTGTAGTAGTAGGTCAGCCAACCGTCTCCAACGACGCCGGCGCGCTTGAGTACGCGGTCGACGTAGCCGCCGATTAGGATCGGCGGACGCGGTTTTTGTACCGGTTTAGGCGACATGACCGCCTCGGCAAGCTCATACGGTGGGTAGCTTCCCGTTACCGAGTCCTCCTGCCACAGGCGGGTTAGGATATCGAGATTCTGGTCCATGATGTTGCCGCGTTTGTTGAACGGTACGCCGATGGCGTCGAACTCGCGCTTGTACCAACCAGACGCCAAGCCGAGCGTCAGCCTTCCATTGGAGATCTGATCAATGCTGGAGAGCTGCTTGGCAAGCAGCACCGGATTGCGGGCTGGCAGTACCAAGACGCCGGTACCAAGCCGAATGCGCTCGGTGCGAGCCGCAACCGCAGTCAGGATCGATAGAGAGTCGAGGATCGGGAAGTAGGGATCAACACCGAGCAGGATGTGGTCCCACACCCAGATCGATTCGTAGCCGAGCTGCTCCACTCGAACGCTGTAGTCGATCAGCGCAGCGGCGTCCGGCATTTCCGGAGCCGCGGTGAAATTCTGCATCGCGATACCGATAATCTTGCTAGTCATGTCGGTCCTCTTGAGTGTGCAACTGCCTGGCTTATCAGGGCCACTAAGCGATGTAGAGTCGATCGGGGTCGAATTCGCGCAAAACGGCGAGTTCGTCGTCAGTCGGAGGCTTGGTGGTCTCGATGTCGGTGTCGAACAATAGATCGAAGGCGGTGTTTTCCCGCACCTGCTCGGCGCTCACACCCGTATGGAGCGCCTCGACCTTCATGCGCTTGGTCTCCTGGTCGAAGCCGAGAATCGCGAGATCAGTGACCACTTTGGCCGGTCCGCCGGTGATCAGGCCAGCCTCTACGCGGCTTGATCCGCCCCGCCAGAACCCGGTGCTGGTCACGAAGTCGACGGTCTCGACGAAGCGGCGCTTTTCATGGATCATCGCGACGATCAGTCGAGTCAGGCTCGCGATGTCGTTTCCGCCACCAGTGCCGGGCAGTCGGATCGTCGGATCGTCGGCATCGCCGATGAACGACGAGTTGAGGTTACCGTACTGGTCGATCTGGGCACCGCCCATGAAGCCAATATCTACGTAGCCGCGCTGCAGCAGCAACAGCACGTCCGTGCTGGACAGCACCATGTTGGCGCGGCGGGTACAGCGCTGCTCGTTGGTCGATGGCGGCAGCTCGCCCGGTGTAATAAACGGCCCCAGCGTGCCGCCCTCGAACAGGATCGTGAGACCCGGAGCATGCATGCGCTGCGCCAGGGTGGCCGCGAGAAGCGGGATGCCAACACCGGCGAACACTGTCTGGCCGTCATCTAGTAGCCGGCTGCTCATGACGGCTAGTAGCTCGGAAGCGCTGTGACGTCCGTTCTCAGTCATTGTAGACGCTCCTGCCGCGAACCGTTGCATCAATCACGTTCTCCATGCCGAGAAGCGTGAGATAGGCGTTCCAGTTCTTGGGCCCGTGGACGAAGCGTTCGAGATACTCCTTCACTCCCGCCACTGGGTCTGACCGAGTGAGTTCGGCGTAGTAATCTAGGTTGGGAAGAAACGGCTCATAGACGCCGTAGCATTCGTGCGGAGCGCAACCGTAAGGCACCTCGACCACCGCATCAACGGTGATGAACGGAATCTTGGTCCGGTCGGGCTCTCGCCGGATCTGGTCGTTTGAGACAATGCGCTCGGTGGTCATAATGACCTTGTTGGCGGCCATGGCGATATCGATGTCCATGAAAGGCAGGCCGTCCATCTGGGCGTTGCCGTAGGCGTCGCAACGCTGCACGTGGATTAGCGCAACGTCGGGGTTGAGCGCCGGCACCAGCAGCAGGCGATCTCCCGTGAACGGACAGTCCATCTCATGCGTCTCGTCGATGCGTCCGCCGACGTCGGAGCCCATCATGGTGCGCACCGGCATGAACGGCACGCCCATGGCGCCGGCGCGGTAGCGCAACCCGATCGCCATGTGACTCCATTCCTCGAACCGCGCCAATTTGTTCTCGGTGTAATGGCGCATCACCTTGGAAACGCCCCAGACAATGCCCTGGCTAAACCAGCTCGTCAGAATGTGCCGACTAGCGCCCGAACCGTACAGGAGGTCGCCCTCGGTCGAGGTAATGCTGCGCGAGATGGAGAGTTCTTTCTTTCCAGCACGAATCAGCGCCCACACCATTGCCATCGGCGTTCGCGACAAGGTGCATCCGCCGAGCGCCACGTGATCGCGGTCGGCGATCAGGGCGGCCGCTTCACCTAACGACATCACCTTGTCGCGGAGGCTGCGGTCGCGCATCTCAGTCGCACTGCGCAGATCGATATAGGATTTAGTCACGGTGCGGTCGTCTCCCTTGAACGGCGCAAATCGGGCGGTCAAACACCGGTTCTCGCATTGAAATCATCGATCATCTCGTCCCACACGGGAAGCACTTCTTGTACGCCCTTCCAGAACCGCTGGGCGGCGCGCCTGTCGAAAACCTCAGGATCCACACCTCGCTGCTCGACCCAAGTAAAGTAACCGAGATTGAAAATGCGGCGCCGATCACGGTGGCCGGTCTCGAGATAGTGATCGCCATCGACTCCGATTAGGTACCGGGCAAAGGTTTCTGCAGCCGCAATAGAGTCAAAGTTTCCCAAGAAATCGCGCGCGATCGTTTTGTCGCGCTCACTTTCATAGAGGCCCGAACCGTCTGTCGCGACGGTTACGATCAAATCCTTGTCGGTGAGATCGAAGTAGCGCGCCGTCTTGATTGCCGCCAGCACGTTGGCGATACCGGAAAGCCCGAGGTGACGAAGCTCGCCGACGACGGCCGGATCGATCCCCCCCTGGTCAACCAGATGGGTGCGCCCGACGTCGGTGTTGAACAGTACGTTCAGCCGGTCGCAGCTCTCGTCTGAAACACCGGCCACAGCATCGGTGTTCATGACGTTCTGGATCAGAGGGATATGCTTGTCGCCGATGCCCTGAATGTTGTGGGAGCCGTAGCCATTATACAGCATGGTCGGGCACTCGGTCGGCTCGACCGCAACAATCCGCGAGTTGTGGGCAGCCTTGAGGTAGTCGCCTGCGGCCAGCGTCCCGCCTGAGCCGGTGCCAGCGACGAAGGCGGCGAGCGTGAGTTCCGGGTCGTCGTCTGCAAGGCATTGGAAGACGCGTTCCATTGCCGTTCCGGTGCAACGGAAATGAACGAGATAATTGGCGAATTCCGAGAACTGGTTGAGGATTACGTTGGTCGGATCGGTGGCGAGCTTGTCGCAAGCGTCGTAGATCTCTTTGACGTTGCTCTCTGAGCCCGGCGTCCGGATGATGTCCTCAGGCAGGTTGATCCAACGTTGAAGCCACTCGAAGCGCTCTGCGCTCATACCCTCGGGCAGCACTGCGACGCTGCGACAACCGAGGACGCGTCCGATTGCGACACCTCCCCGACAGTAATTGCCTGTCGAAGGCCAGATCGCCCGGTCGCGCTCGGGGTCGAACCAGCCGGTGACAAGGCGTGAGACCAGACAAGCATATGCCGCGAGCACCTTGTGCGCGCCGATCATTGGGAACCGGTCGCCGAGCGCAACCGCGATCGGCGACGCGACGCCAGTAAGCTCTGGCCCAAGGACGACGAAACCCGGCGTCGCCACCGTGCCAATGCCGTCCTGGCCGTTAAACCAGTGGATACGGAACAGGTTTGCCGTAGCAGGCTCGGCCGGATCGTGCCGCGCGATCTCGGCAGCCACCTCAACCGGAATGAGGGACGGGTCCGCCAGCTCGCGGAACGTTGGCAGCCGGACTCGCGCTGCGCGGAAATGGCGGGCAGCAACGTCAAAGGCCTTCTTGTCACCGACCTCTTTCGGCAACTCTCCCGCTCTCATCACTCAGCGCCACCTTCTCAACGTCGGCCAATCGGAAAACGAAATGTCGGCCAATTTTCCATATCCTTTTGGAAAATTCGGCGATGTTCTAGCACGCGCTTAAACCATACATCCTTGGAAGCCTGTTCATCGGCCCACTCATCGGCCGCCTTGTTTGCTGCACGTATAAACTCCGAATCTAAGATCACAAACTCATTACCTGCCAAATGCATTTCCTCAAGAGCCGCAATGTCCCTATAGGCATAGCGCGTCCAACTATCCAGCATCATCAGCTTTCCAGCTAACCGCAGCATCTCACGATCTCGTTCGGAAATGCGCTCCCAAGCACCCATATTGAAAACACATTCCATCGTGGCACCGGGCTGATGCACACCTGGCATGATGATATATTTAGCAATTTTGTGAAACCCGGACGGGAGATTGACGGATGGTGAAGACCACTCAATCGCATCTATGACCCCGCGCTCCAATGCCGGGTACACTTCCGCGCCTGGCAAGATCACAGTGGACGCGCCAAGGCTTCCCGCTATCTCGGCCCACGCACCGGCAGTGCGTAATTTTAGACCCCTCAAATCTTCGAGCGTTTGAATACGTTTCTTCGAATGTAGGAAAATTTCCGTTGGAAACACACCGCATGGAACGGAAGCAACTCCAAATTTCTCCTTGCGATACTCGAACCAAAGATCCGCAGCACCCGCCTGATATAACCAGACAATCAATTCCTCCGGGTTCAAACCACCGGCCATATTTCCGAATAGTACTGTTGTTTTGTGGATACCCCAGTCGTAGCCCATCCAGGTATGGCCTGCCTGAACGACGTTTGACTTCACGGTATCGGAGACTTTCAGTGGGCTTCCAAGGGTGCCCCCTGGGAATACATTGATCTGGATTCGTCCGTCGGTCAGGGTATCCACCAACTTGGCGTAGCCTTTGGCATCTTCCTCTAAGAACGGCCCTCCGCCCCAGGCTGTTGCCATATTCCAGATTTCGTTGCCATTGCTTGGATGAGCCGAAATCAACAGGCCAATACCAGCAATCACTGCCGCCGACGTATTAACGATGTTTCTCAGCATTTTTCTCTCCATCCAATAATTCTAGGAATCGCCTGTAGCTTCCAGTCAAATACAGAATCCATTACCGCACAAACTTCTATGCCAGAACAGCCGAACAGGCATTACGTTAGCACCTGATACTGTATGGCGTTATAAGATAGCTAAAAAGTGGGTTGCTCTTGACCCCTGAGGAATGACGAAAAGGCCTGTTTGGCTCATAGATACCGGTTCGGGTTAAGTCCACTTTCCATTGCGGGACTTGTATGCAATTCACGAAAACACAATATCTGTCTTTGTAAGATCCCCAAATAATAACAGTTAATCCGTAAGTCCCTGGGGCTATTAATCAGGGATGGGAGTATTTTTGTGAACGATACCGTTTTAATTACCCGCGCCTTACACTTTGCCGCAGAGCGACATTCCAATCACAGACGCAAAGGCCAAGCTCAAGAACCATATGTGAACCATCTGGCAGAAGTAGCCGAATTAGTTGCAAGTGCCACGGAGGGAAAGGATGCAAATCTCGTAGCTGCAGCACTACTTCACGATACAATAGAGGATACTGTAACGATGCCAGAAGAGTTGGTGACAAAATTTAATAGCGATGTTGCCAAACTTGTACGGGAAGTAACGGACGACAAAAGCCTTCCGAAACAGGATCGCAAAGACCTACAGGTTGCCAATGCACCTGAAAAAAGTACGCGTGCCAAACTTCTAAAACTTGCAGACAAAACATCAAACCTCCGCTCAATTGCCTCCAGTCCCCCTGAAAACTGGAATACAGAACGAAAACAAGAATACATCGACTGGTCCTCAAAGGTGGGTGCCGGCCTTAAAGGCGTGAACCCCTGGCTTGAAGCGCGTTTTTGCGAAGCCTTGGCGCAGGCCGAGCAAGCCCTTTAATAGGCAACCTAAGGTTGGGGAGTTTCGGGTTAGGGTAAGGCACCTCAAGAAACAGGAATCACAACAGTGGATCTGGGTGTCGTAAAGACCGAACACGGATCTTTCTGAGTAGAAATCACTGAGTGTTCGTAACACCCTTGTATAATTGGGAGAACTCGGAATCTATCGCTGTCATTGGTACATCTAACAAAATAAGAGGAGTAACTGATGGAGCTCTACGAAGTAATGCGGACGACCTTTGCCGCCCGTGAATACACCGGCGAAGCTTTATCTGATAAGACGCTTTATGAGATTCTTGAAAATGCACGTTTCGCACCCAGTGGCGGAAACCGCCAGGGCAATCGCATCATCGTAGTCAGAAAAAGTGAGACACGTGACCAACTTATCAAACTTTTAGAGCCGGCAGCGAAGCGCTATCACGCACAGGTCAAAGCCGGAGAAAGCCCTTGGAACACCATCTATCCCACTAAGGTAACGCCCGAGGATATAGAAGCTACGGAGGCACCAACAAGGCTAATGGAGCCATACAAAACAGCATCTGTATTACTTGTAGTGACGGTTGACCTAAAGGTAGTAGCCTCGACCGACCAACACCTCGACCGAGTTGGAATTATCAGTGGTGCTTCAATCTATCCCTTCGTTTGGAACATCCTGATGGCGGCACGCCAAGCTGGTTACGGTGGCACCATAACAACCCTTGCCGCGGCAGAAGAAACCTACGTTCAAAAGCTTCTCCGTATTCCCAGTGAGTTTGCAGTTTGCGCGGTACTACCTCTCGGAAAACCGGTAAAGCAACTAACCAAATTAAAACGTCTGCCCGTGGAAGAGATAGCCACGCGCGAACGCTTTGATGGAGCCCAATTTACTAAACCGTAAGAGTTAAACGAAAGATCACCTATGATGTAACAACACGAGAGTGTTTTAAAACGCACCCGGGAAGTGGCCCCCATCAAGCAAAAGATTTTGACCCGTAATGAAACCGCTATAACTGCTGCATAAAAATGCGCAGGCATGCCCAAACTCTTCGGGATCCCCAAACCGACCAGCAGGAATGTTGGAGAGCATGCCGGCTCGTGTGTCCTCGACAGTACGACCTGTTGCCTTGGCAGCTCCTTTCAAACCAATAAGCATACGATCGGTCTCGAAAATACCCGGCTGAAGGTTATTAATTGTTACGTTGTGCGCTGCTACTTCACGTGATATCGAAGCAACCAATGCGGTCAGCGCCGAACGTGATGCGCTGGACATAGCAAGTCCCGGAAATGGCGTTCGAACCGCTATTGAAGTTACATTTACGATACGCCCGAACCCGCGCTCAATCATTCCATCCACTGTTGCCCGAATAAGTTCTGTCGGAGCTAATAAGTTCGCTGTCAATCCAGCGTCCCACTCCTTTTTTCCCCAGTCACGAAAATTGCCGGGTGGTGGTCCACCATTATTGTTGATCAAAATATCTGGGTTCGGACACGCTTCTAACAGTGCTGCACGGCCCTCTGGATCATCCAGATTGGCAGGTATCGGCGTAACGTCAACACCCGTCTGCTTGGCTATTTCATCCGCCGTTCGTAGAATTCGCTCCTGGTCAACTCCGTTAACCACAAGTGAAACCCCCTCTTTAGCCAACGCCAAGGCACAACCGCGACCGAGCCCACGACTCGACGCACAAACTATCGCCTTTTTTCCCTCTAACCCAAGTTCCATGAGACTTTCAATCCAGTATTTTTCCAAAAATTCTTAAACAAGTTAGCGTTTACCTTCCGGGATTGAAACAGGTTCGCTAGCGTTTTCTTGACCTTTGGATGCTTTGCCAACAAGCTGCGCTTAATGGCGACTCGCTTTAGGTGCTAATATGCAGAAAATGGAGAAGTTTCTAGATTCAACCTCCATTCGCGACGATGGGCATGCGTTAACGGGACGCTTGGACCGGGATGGATACCTCTTCATTCGACAGTTATTGCCCAGAGATGCAGTTATGCAGGTGCGTACACGTCTTCTCAAAAAGGCTGCTGAGGGCGGATGGTTAGAGGATAACAGCCTCATAGAATCCGGGATTGCCAATCAAGATGCCGCGTGCAAAGACCCAGAAGAGCAGTACATGAAGGTATTCAGAAATCTTTGGGCCGACGAGGAACTGCATCGTTTGCGCACACATCCTGCAGTTTTAAAGTTTTTTGAAGGTATTTTTGGAGAGCCGGCTTTAGCACACCCTAGCTTTGTCCAACGCAACATATTTCCTCAACGGGAGGATTTCGACTTCACAACACAACCTCATCAGGACAAGGTGCACATAGGTGGGGATACAAATTACGCGATGTGGGTTCCCATTGGGGACTGTCCGGTGGAAAAAGGTTCTTTGGCTATAGCGGCAGGCTCACACCGGTTCGGCGTGCTCGATACCAAGGTTGGCTCAGGGGCTGGGGGCATGGACATATCCGTTCCGATCCCCGGACAGTGGATAACCGGTTCTTTTGATTTAGGTGACGCATTGATTTTTTGTGATGAAACTGTTCATCAGGCCGTGCCAAATCAAACCAACGAACTGCGTCAGTCATTTGATGCACGATACCAGCCAGCAACCCATGCAATATGCGAATACGCTCTAGATCCATACGCCGGCTGTGGTTCCTGGGAAGAGGTCTATTCGACGTGGAACTCCACGGACCAACAATACTACTGGAAAGATTTTGATCTTAAAACAGTGCCCCAAGACCGTTCCTATTACGAGGCTCGTGACAAAATGGCCTTTCAGATGGCAGAAAATGGAAATACTGAAGCAAGGGACGCACTGCTTCGGATTGTTCAAAGAGACAAGAATCCGGGAAAGATTAAGAAAGCGCAACAACTGCTGATTGAACTAGATGGCGGATCCGAAAATAGTGTTTCAGTACCTGGCTAATAAAATTCTTTGACACGGAAGCGCGGAACGACAACACCGAACAATCATAACGATGCGAATAGAAAAGCGACATCCACATTTTTTCGCAGAAATATCAGGAGTAGATTTGTCTGCTTCTTTTCCTGAGGAAATTCTTTCAGAGATTGTTCAAGCATTTGCAGACCACTCAGTTCTGTTATTTAGAGACCAGAATTTAAATGATGAGGCCCAGGTAGCATTCTCACAACGAATTGGGCCGCTTGAACGGAGCTTTGTTGACAACTTAGGGAAAAACCGTGCTGAAATAGCAGATCTGTCCAACATAGATAAAGATGATCAACTACTAAAAAAGGGCAGCGATAGAGATCTATTTCTATCCGGCAATCGACGTTGGCATACAGATGGATCTTTTAAGATTGTTCCCTCCCTTGGTTCTGCCTTGTCAGCCCGCGAAATCCCTCAAGACGGAGGAGAAACTGAATTTGCCGATATGCGCTCTGCATATGACGCCCTCGACGATGCTATGAAACGCCGCATCGACAAACTTACCGTGGAGCATAGCTTTCTTTATTCGCAAGGGAAGATTGGGATCGGATATATGACTGATGAAGAAAAAGCATCCGTGCCACCAGTTCGGCATCCGATGGTACGATCGCACCCTGAATCCGGAAGGAAAGCAATTTACGCAGGAAGACATGCATCACACGTGATTGGGATGCCGATGGAACAAGGTCGCGCCCTTATCCAAGAACTAAACGAATTTGCAACGCAACCACAATTTGTCCACCGCCATCACTGGCGTGCTGGAGACCTAGTTCTCTGGGACAACCGCATGGTTATGCACCGAGGACTGCCATACGACGACACAAAATTCCGACGAATTATGCACCGAACCACCTTGGCAGGACAGGCGGAGAAAAATCCCTGGGTAGTGAACGAAAAAGTCGCGTAACGAATAATTCTACCCTTTCATTAGAACTATGGAAACGCAATTGAAATCCACGTTTGTACCAATTTCAATTGTCTCCTAATTTCTACTGAAAAAGGAATGCCCTTATGGCCAAATTAGCACGCTCTCGTCGTAAATTTTTAAAAACGGCAGCCGCTGCAAGCGCGGTTACTTTTGCTGCTCCTTACGTAAAAACATCACACTCTGCCGGGAAACTGTCGATGGGGGTATGGGACCACTGGATACCTGGGACAAATGAGGCATTGCAGGGCATATTGGAGAAGTGGGGCGTCGCAAATGGGGTCGACGTTACGGTGGACTTTATTTCGAGCCAGGGAAACAAAATCCTACTCACAGCTCAGGCGGAATCGAGAGCAAAAACAGGGCACGATATCTACCTTCATGGTATCTGGATGCCGACTATGTTCGCACACCGGCTCGAACCAGTGGACGACGTGGTGAACGACATCATCTCCTCGGAGGGACCCATGGTCCCGCTAGCAGAGTACCTGGCTAAGGTGGACGGAGTTTGGCGAGCGGGCCCCTCACCTGTCGGCTCACAAACCCATGGCATGATTTCTCGTCTGGATCTCTATAAGGAACACGCAGGAATAGACCTGTTGGAGATTTTCCCGGGACCGGGACAAGAGCGGGATCCGGACCTTGTCGATGCCTGGACCTACGATGCTTTTCTGGATGCCGCTCAAAAGCTACATGCTGCAGGCCATGGCATTGGTGGCCCTCTTGGGTCAACTGGAGACGCAAGCTTCTGGCTCGCCCCCGTATTCGCAGCCCATGGCGCAGAACTGGTTAACAAAGATGGGGATATCGTGGTCGATTCTGATGAGGTACGCAGAACCCTTGAATACCTCTCCCGACTTGTACTCACGATGCCAGAAAGTGTCTACGCCTGGGACGACGCGGGCAACAACCGCTGGATGATTTCGGGACAAGGTTCCTCCGTCTTCAATCCACCCAGCCCATGGAATGTCGCAAAAAGAGATGCACCGCAAATTGCCGAACAAATGTGGTGCCACGACTTGCCGCGAGGTCCACATGGGAGATTCCGAAATTTTATTCCACAGTTTTGGGGTATTTGGGACTTTTCCGAAAATATCTCCGCAGCAAAGGACCTCTTGCGGCATGTGGGAACCCGGGAAGTTACCTACCAGATGAGCCAGGCCTCCACAGGATACGATATTCCCCTAATGCTTTCCCACACGGAAGGAAACGATGTGTGGGAGAAAGCTGGACCACCACCGGGCGCGATTTACAATTATCCAATCCGTGGGGATGAAGTTGGAATTGCACCCGGGCATCCCGCCCCGCCACCGATCGCTGCACAGATAATGGCACAGGCCATTTTTCCCAATCTGGTATCGAGGGTAACTGCAGGTGGGGATACGTTCGACGAAGGTATACAATGGGCGGCGAATGAATTGGAAGCGGTAATGCGTAGCTAAAACTTGAACATAAACTGGAACACGCGACCAAAAACCTGTTTTGCGGCACATGTCACCCGTAAAAATACTACCGGCGATATTTGAGATGGACTCAAAGAACATAAAGCACGACTACATTATCGTTGGTGCCGGCTCTGCAGGATCTGCTCTCGCCTATCGCCTCTCCGAAGACCCAAAAAATTCGGTGCTACTGTTGGAAGCTGGGTCAACGACCCACCCGTTCTCTCGTATTCCGATCAGTTTTGGGCTTTTCATCAACCGGCCCGGCGTAAATTGGCGTTATTTCTCTGAACCTGAAGAGGGTACCTCCAACCGTGCAATTCCCGTTCCACGGGGCAAAATGTTGGGTGGCTCGAGCGCGATAAATGGCATGGTGTATGTTCGCGGACAACCGCTCGATTACGACACATGGGCGCAACTAGGCAACCGGGGCTGGAGTTGGGAAAACGTTGCGCCACTTTTTCAAAGGATGGAGAACTACTCGGACCCAGGGCACGAAACCAGAGGCACAGAGGGGCCTCTCGGAATATCTGAAGTTGCAGAACAAAACCCTCTTTACGACGCTCTTTTGGATGCTGCAGTTTCAGTTGGGCACCCAAGGAACGTGGATTACAACGGCCCAGACCAGGAAGGGGTAGCAAGATTACAGGCCACTATCCAACGGGGCCGGCGGATGAATACCGCTCACTGCTACTTGCAGCCTGTTATGCACAGACCAAATCTGAATGTAGTCACCAAAGCGATGACACAGAAGGTCCTTTTGGAAGGAACGCTATGCACAGGCCTTGTATATAAAAAGAATGGTAAACTAAACGAAGTTGACTGTGGAAAAGAAGTCATTCTGTCTGCAGGCGCAATAGCCTCACCACAAATTCTGGAATTGTCAGGTATTGGCCGACCTTCGGTTCTCCAACAACACGGTATAAAGGTGCAGCACGAGTTAGAGGCGGTTGGAGAAAACTTTCGTGATCATCTGCTTCCCCGAGCTAAGTGGAAGCTAAAAGTTCCGAAAATCTCATACAACACTAGAGCTCAGGGTATAGGTCTCGTGGGACAAGTCCTAAAATATTTTGCAACAGGAAAAGGATTTCTAAGCCTTCCCTCTTCTTCTTTGGGAGCTTGGCTAAAAACCAGACCTGAGCTGGCAACACCCGATATTCAAATGCAATTTATTCCATACTCCGTAGAAAGCGCAGAGAAACGTAAGCTTCATTCCTTCCCGGGAATGACAATTGCCTGCTTTCAGCTAAGACCGGAGAGTCTTGGTTCAGTTCATATCCGCTCCAATGACCCCTACGAACATCCAGCTATTCGATTTAACTTTCTGAGTGACCCCACCGATGTTCAGACCAATATTGATGGCGTGAAAATGATGCGAGAGATCGTCGATGCAAAACCGATGGATCCCTATCGAGACGGAGAATTTTATCCAGGAAAATCGGTTTCCAGCGATGATGAAAT
>Ga0066382_10000516_pt1 | contig 13072 bp, 11 predicted proteins | sample Knorr_S23_td_NAD_FD_71218 | JGI IMG/M metagenome (GOLD analysis project Ga0066382, IMG submission 71218) | Marine microbial communities from Southern Atlantic Ocean transect - Knorr_S23_td_NADW_ad_2500m_LV_B | ecosystem: Environmental > Aquatic > Marine > Oceanic | place: Southern Atlantic... | reverse complement strand
GGTAGGGAAAGAGCCTGGGAGAATAATATGAGACGAAGGTCGTTTCTTAAAACCATTGGCATTGGGGCTGGTGCTGCTGTTACTTCAAATATTAAACAGTCTGCACCGGCGATAGCGAGTAACCGGATTGAATGGAAAATGGTCACATTATGGCCAAAAATGTTTCCAGGACTTGGTACCGGATCACAGAGAATCGCTGATGCTATCAAAAATATGTCCAACGAAAAATTAATCATAAAAGTATATGGGGCTGGCGAGTTGGTCCCGGCATATGAAGCATTTGACGCGGTTCGTGAGGGTATAGCTGAGTGTATGCACGAGGCCCCTTACATATGGGTTGCTAAACATCCAGCAATGGCTTTTTTCTGCGGAGTTCCTGGTGGGTTAACTCCACTGGAACATAATGCATGGATCTACAATGGAGGAGGCCAGAAGCTGTGGGATGAACTTTATGGAAAATTTGGATTGCAAGGCTTTCTTGCGGGCAATAGTGGCACCAATATGGGCGGATGGTACAATCGTGAAATTAATAGTCTCGAGGATTTTAAAGGTCTCCGGATGCGAATCCCAGGGCTTGGTGCTGAGGTTTTGACGCGCTTTGGATCAATTACCATGAACATTCCGGGAGGAGAAATTCTGCCCGCGCTCCAGAGTGGTGTAGTAGATGCGGCAGAGTGGATTGCACCGTATGCAGATCTTGCACTTGGATTGCACAAGGCAGCAAAATATTATTACGGCCCCAGCATTTTAGAACCAGGACCTGCGAACCCACTAACCGTAAACCAAGAATCTTATATGGCACTGCCCAATGATTTGCGTGCGATTGTTCGGCAAGCAGCCGGGCACGAAACTGCGCGAATGACAGCGGAAATCGACTATGGGAACTCGCAGGCACTTAAAGTATTAGTCAATCGCTTCGATGTGGAACTTCGCCATTTTCCCGAAGAAGTTTCGCGTGGATTGTTTGAGGTATCACACGAAGTCGTTGCTGAAGTTGCTGAGACAGACGATTTGAGCCGCAGAATATACGACAGTTGGTTTAAATTTCGAGAGAATGCTTTATCCCTTTCCCCCTATAGTACGCACGGTTTTATGACTAGTCGGGATATATACAAAAATAGTGTACGGGACTGATCTTTATTTTTGGAAACTTTGACGCTTTCACTAAAACGGCGTTGTGAGCAAGCACGAATAAGAATTGGAATTTTGCGTAAAGAATCTTTTCTAGTTCTGTTTGAAGGGAAAAGTCGATTGATGTCAGGGCATAATAGGGGAGTAGTGAAAAATGAGTGTTCTTGATGGCCCAAGACATGAACTACGGCGCGTCATTTTTTCTGGTAGCGCCCATTGGAGCACGGTGGTTGATGGAGGGTTAGAGCTGGACGATGGTCGTCTGGTTTCTGAAAGCGAAGTGCAGCATTTGCCGCCATGCGCTCCAACCAAGATTATTTGCCCGCACGGGAACTATCGATCACGTTGGTACGAATTTGGTGGTGAAGGTGAACCAACAGAGCCGACCTATTTTCACAAACCAATTTCTTCCCTCAATTCGCATGGTGGTCAGTTGGTCAGGCCTGGCGGTCACATGTATTTGAATTACGAAGGGGAGTTGGCAGTGGTCATTGGAAAGTTGACTCGAAATATCCTACTGGAGGACGCATGGGATTATATAGCGGGTTTTACTGTCGCGAATGATGCCGGTTTGCAAGATATGCGTGATACGGATGCTGGATCGATGGTTCGTGTGAAAGGTGCGGACACACTTTGCCCTGTGGGCCCTGGCATCGTTAGTGGCGTCGATGTGCGAGATTCCACTTTGCGTACTTACCGAAATGGAAAGATTGTCCAAGAGGCGGTAATAGGTCAAGACATGTGGTTTGGCATCGATTATCTGGTCACCGATTTAGCCCGACACATCACCTTAGTTCCTGGCGATCTTGTGTTGACTGGCACACCCGCCAACTCCCGTGCAGTTGATCCCGGTGATATAATTGAAGTTGAGATAACCGGTATCGGTCGCTTGCGTAACGAGGTGATCGAGGGTGAAGTACCTAAGGCCAACCTTGGCCATCATCCGACGGACAGTGACGAAGTGCGCCGGATAGCGTTGGGGAACGACGATCGTTTGCCGGCCCACTTACCCTAATTTCAGGTGAATGGCACAATCACCTAAGTGTGCGGTTCTATCGCTGTTTACGATCATTTATAGAGGGTAGGTTACGCAGGTTTAAAAACGGGAATTTTCTGCCCGTTTTCTGATTCTTGCATTAGGAGTTCCACTGGTTGTCCTATTGCCAATAAATCCGGATCACACTCCACTATGTTCGTCATCATTGTGACACCCTCGTCCAGTCTCACATAGGCGATAACGTACTGCGGTTCAGCGCGACGCATGACGGAAAACGTATAAATTACCCCTTTCCCCGATGCTTGCACCCACTCGACGTTGTCACTGAGGGTAAAGGGACTAATTTTTCGGGGGTACCAAAAAAATTGTTCCGTGTCCTTACAACGAGGCAGCAACAACTTCCCCTCGTTTACGTTGGCCCAAAATTCTTTGTGTTCAATACTTTCCGGCGGAGCCGGAAAAATCCTTTGTGTGCTCATGAGTCTGCTCTTCCAAGGATAACAGTTGAACTTGCCATCCTGGTTCCAATGGAGCCACCAGTGCCATGGGCAAGTGCGAGTTGGCAATTCTTTACCTGAACGGCAGGGTGCGCTTCTCCACGGAGTTGGCGAACCGCTTCCAGGACTTTGGTCAAGCCTCCGCGGTTCATTGGATGATTGTTACATAACCCTCCACCGTCGGTGTTGAAGGGCAGACTGCCTTGGCCCGAAATGAGGTTCCCGTCGGACACGAAAGATCCGCCTTTCCCTTTTTCGCAAAAACCAAGGTCCTCAATTGTCTCAAGTACTGTAATGGTGAAGCTGTCGTAAATTGAAACATAGTCCATATCAGATGGTGTGACTCCGGCTTCCTCGAAGGCGATGGGGCCAGACCAGCGTGCGCCGGTGTAGGTCAGGTCAATTTGACCGTTATCGATACTTTTTGGCGCCTCACCATGGCCCATAATTTTTACGCAATCTCGTTGGAGTGATTTTGCGACTTCGGGACTAGTAACTACGATTGCACCACCGCCGTCGGAAATGACGCAGCAATCGAGGCGATGTAGTGGATCCGAGATCATCGGAGAAGTGACAACGTCCTCCACCGTGACCACATTGCGCAACATTGCGTGCTCATTGTGCTGCGCATGGTGAGAGGCAGCGACCTTAATCCATGCGAGTTGTTCGCTTGTGGTGCCAAATTCATACATATGACGACGTGCGGCCATCGCATACATATTAACGACAGTGGGGCCGTAGATGAATTCGAAAGGAACGTCAGGTGCCGCGGAGTCATAATTTCGTGGCGCGGTGCCAGTCGCCATGCCATCGGCACGAGGCCGGCCAGCTAGAGTGATAAGGGCTATATTGGCTTTGCCCATAGCAATCGCCTGGGCTGCGTGTCCCACGTGCACGACGTAGGAAGATCCGCCTGTCTCGGTTGCATCCATATGGCGAACATTTTTCAAGCCCATATAGTCGATCATGGACAGTGGGCCAAGACCTGGAGCGTCACCGGCACAGTAATACGCGTCAACATCGTCGGGGCTCAGCCCTGCATCTGCGAGTGCTCCAGCGGCGCTCTCCGCGTGAAGTTGGGCGACTGACTTATCAATTGCTTTTCGGGTGGGGTGTTCGTAGATCCCTCCGATGAAAGCCTTGTTTTTGATGCTCATTGAGAACGGTTTCCTCGAAAGTTAAAACGAACAAAATTCGTGCCACCGGTAACGTACTCTAATTTGTGGTTTTAGATGGGGTATCCCGTAGACAAATCATAGATGATCGCACATGCTTCGCTAACATATGTTTTATAAATAGTTTCAGAAAATCAAGTAACGGAGTTACCAATGATTGAAGGGAAAAGCTTGCGCCATATAGTCCGAGCGGAAAACGTAGAACCGTACAGTCCGGCCAACCATTTGGAGACTCAGAACCGGCGTTTAATTGGGCCGGAAACGGTTGGCGCTAAAAATATCGAAATTGTTTTGGGTGTCGTTAGCAAAGGTGGTGGCGCGCAGCCTCACTTGCATCCTGGAATAGAGCAGGTTGTCTACGTTCTAGAAGGTCGTGCCCGCGCCGAGGTTGACGGCGAAGCAGGTGAAATGGGGCCTGGGGACTCCTGCTATTTTCCTCCAGACACACCTCACTCATTTACCGCGATCAGTGATGCTCCCGTCAAATGCCTCGTAATTTACTCTCCACCGTATCACGAATCTTCTGAGAAAGGCGTACCGCAATAAAATGTAAGCTCATGTACGCCACTGAATTTTCCACACACGGTGTTGGTTATATTCTCTGGCGTCTTTGATCTCGAACCACAAGTTTTGCACGACTGAGAATGCAAAGTTCTGCTTAGGATGAAATGCCGAGGCTGCTCACCAATTCTGAGAAATTATCGACAATGATGTCATGGTGTGGTTTAGGATTTGGATCCGGTGGTCCCTCTAATCCCCATTCGTCCGGTCGTCGGACGAACGCTGTCTTGAAGCCAACGTTTTTTGCCGCATCAAGATCAAAGTTGTGGCATGCCACCATCAAGCACTCGCTTGATTCGAGATTAAGTAGCTTGGCAGTCGTTGTATATGCTTCAGGCAATACCTTGTATTTGCCGAAAATTTCGCACGAGAGTATGGCATCCCATTTCAAACCATTTGCTCTGGCGGTGTCGATGATGATTCTGACACTTAGCAACGTAAAGGATGCGCATATGTATTTTTCAGAAAGCTGCGGCAAGGCCGCTGGAAAATCCGGCCAGCAGCGCAGGCTGTGCACACGTTTCCACCAGATATCTCGACGTTCTTCGGCGGTTGTTGCATCGAGCTCATTTTCGGCAAGGATTTCGTCTAAGCTTAGCCGGTGTGAATCGTCCATATTATAGGATGGCGGAGATTTTTCACCGAGATTTATCATTTTCTTCAGCGAACGCCGACGAAGTTCGTTCGCGAGCGCGGCCCAGTCCTTATCAACACCATGTTTTGCACCAAGCTCTGCTAAAGCAGTGCGAAATCCAGTGTGCCAATCAAGAATCGTGCCACCTGTATCGAAGGTCAGTGCTCTTATTTCGTTTAAGCTCATGATTGACCTGCAGCCAATTTTGTTGGAAGGGGCAAACTAGGTCCCAAGACTACAAGAATTTTATTGGTATGCCATAGGTCAGCCTTTTTAGTCGTCTGCCTTTGGGTAATAAAGCATGTTTAACTAGGTCAGTATCAAGACACGAAACCCGCTTGATCAAATTATCGGAGTATCTGAGTATAGTGCATATGGCCGCAGTTTTTGGGTTTTATAGTAACGGCTGGGCGCGCTGTTAAATACATAACGTGGGGAGGGTTAAATGAGGATGAAGGCTGCGGTTCTGTACGAACAGGGCAAGGAGCATCCATTTACCGAGTCAAACCCATTGGTTGTAGAGGATGTCGACCTCGAGTCGCCAGGTGATGATGAAGTGCTTATTAGGACCGGCGCGGCCGGGCTCTGTCACTCAGATTTGTCCATGATCCGCGGGGTGATGGAACGAAAGGTGCCAATGGTACCAGGTCACGAGGCAGCAGGCGTGGTGGAGGAAGTTGGCGAAGATGTTACCCAATGCAAGCCGGGTGACCATGTGGTTATGAGTTTCGTGCCGATGTGCGGGGAATGTGAATATTGTGCTACGGGTCGACCTAACCTTTGCAGTACCGCTTTCAATGCCCGAGCCACAGGTGCTCTGGTCAATGGGCATCGAAGGCTTTCCCTCAATGGTGAACCACTACATCATACCAATGGTGTTTCTTGCTACGCAGAGTATATGGTGTCCTGCGAGGATTCGGTAATTGTCATTGATAAGGATGTGCCGATGGTTGACGCCGCGCTGTTTGGTTGCGCTGTCGTGACTGGTGTTGGTGCTATCGTCAATACGGCAAAGATTTCCCCTGGGTCCACGATCGGGATTGTTGGACTTGGCGGGGTAGGTCTGTGCGCGTTGCTCGGCGGTGTGGTCGCTGGGGCCGGTAGGATACTCGCGATCGATATTGCGGACGATAAACTGGGTTTGGCCAGACAGTTGGGCGCCACAGACACCTTTAATGCCTCCGACCCTGATTGTGTTGAAAAGGTAATAGAGGCAACTAAAGGTGGAGTTGAATACGCTTTTGAGGTTGCTGGTGCCGTTGAGGCGATGCAGACTGCCTATGCCATTACCCGTCGTGGCGGAATGACCGTAACTTCGGGATTATCCCAACATCAACATACATTCGAAATCCCACATGCGGAGCTCGTAGTCAACGAACGCGCCATCAAGGGTAGCTACATGGGTAGTTCTATCGTGCGTCAGGATGTACCCAAGTTCATTAACCTTTACAAACAGGGCAAGTTGGCAGTGGATAAGCTGAGGAGCGGAAATATTGTCCTTGACGATTTAAACGCAGGGTTTGACAAACTCGCCGCGGGTGATGCTGTGCGCCAAATGCTTGTTATGCACGATGAATTCAACGCATAAATTGTCGTTCTAATACAAATGTCTGGCATTAAGTGCAGTGTAGACTTTTGAGTGTTTTGGGGGACGGAATGCGTTAAGTACAAGCATTCTCGCCCATTAGTTGTTGTTGGTAGCTAGCATGTCATTTGTGGTAGGCATGGCTTGAGTAAATTCGCCGACGTGATAGTTGTGGCATGTGAGGCAGCTGTCTGTTGCCTTTTTGGCTTGATGGCAGTTGGCACATACAGCCTGCTCCAAAGGTTTGAAGTTACTGGCGAAGGTGGTTGGGTCGCGATCCTCAAAACCGACTGAAAAATCGCTCTCCTTGTTCACTATGTGACAGGTTACACAACCCTTCTCATCAAGGAGGCTGAAATGGGATTCGTGGGAATATTTTGTAAACGAATGTTGATTTGGGTCAGGACGCGCACCACGCCAATTGATACTTACATTCGCATTATCGCTCTGATCGATCGAGTGGCATTTAATGCACACCCCAGGTCCCTTTGCGTTCGCCAACTCCTCAAAGATATCGGTCGCCCAGCCAGGTTCGACTTTATTATTTCCTTCCTCGGAGGTCCTCGATACTGTTAAGGGTGAGGTCACGTCTAACCAGCTATGGATAAAAATGTCGGCATGTCCTACAGGGCGGTACCTCAGAGCAAAGGTATCGTCGTCTTGATACCAGCCTCCTGCCGCTGCCCAATCCTCGTCTATTACAGGTGTTTCTAGTGTCGGACCGTCGCTGCGTTGCTCAATTTCATCGTCGTCTTCAAGGGCGATTTCTTCATCGTCCCCAAGATCGATTTCGTCGTCCCCAAGATCGATTTCGTCGTCTCCTAGATCAATCTCGTCGTCCCCAAGATCGATCTCGTCGTCCCCAAGATCGATTTCATCGTCTCCAAGATCAATCTCATCGTCTCCAAGATCGATTTCATCGTCTCCAAGATCGATTTCATCGTCTCCAAGATCGATTTCGTCGTCTCCAAGATCGATCTCACCAGTTCCGTTAAGTGTTTTCAAATCAGTTGAATCTTCATTTTGAGATTCATCATCGGAGGGCAAAAATACTCTCTCACCTTTGCGCTGCCGAGAGACTTCAATAAAAAGGTTCGGAAACCATTTTGTTTGAGCGGATTGAACCACTCCGCTTGGCAGGAGACCGGTTAGCTGGGCTAGTTCATCTGTTACTAATTTCCGTCCGAAGCCCGTTTCTAAACGTGTTTTTAGCTCGTTCAATCCATTTATACGCAAATCAAAAAACAAGCCCTTCACGTTCCAGGCTAGGCTTTCCACGGCACCGATTTGCTCCTCGGTAGCATCCGAGAGATCCATCAGGTCAAGATCTTCAAGAATCGTCTTGGCAGCTCGATAATTATTTTGGCTGGAGAGTAGAAGATCCATAAAAGGAGTGACGGGCCCTTCCGCAAACTCGGGCCACTCTCCTATGGCGACCGCGCGATCCTGAAGCGCGTATGGATCTATCCCTGGAACGCTGAAGACAGCGATTCCTTTGGCACCTGCTCGTCCTTCGCCTTCAATCTGACCGCCGTGACACGCGCCACAGACGATCTCAAAGGACTTCACCAGCATCTTCTGGCCTACAGAATCCGGTTTGTGGCAGTTTCCACAGTCTTTGGATGCAAGTGATTTATTTTGTTCTGTCTGAAAATGTTTTCCAAAATGGCTAAGATGATCGAACTGGATACCAGTACGACGTTGATAGGGATATGCCACGTATGCTGGGTGCCCTTCAGAAAAACTTGTGAATTGGGCTTTATGACAAGTGGTGCAACCTTCGTCAGACATAGCGGTCAGATTGAAGTCAGAGCCATGATGTTCGCTGTGACAGGTTCCACAGACCAAGACGCGGCCGCCCTCGTTGGGCGGGTCCAGAAGTGTATTTGCGATACGTACGCTCAATGCTCCAGATGAAGGGTAGGTTATTGCTGCTGTTTTCGTTAGAGAAGCGAGCGTGTCAGTTGGGATGCTGTGAGGTCGGAAAGCATCATCACCCAGTTTGTGGCAGTTCAGACACCGTTCGCTGTCTTCCTTCAATTTTGATTTTGCAAAGGCAGCGTGAAGCCATTCCGTAGGTGTTGATTCGAACGCGCCGTGGCAGCTGCCACAATTCGAAAGTTCAGCGTGTTGTGAGGTTAGACTTCCAGGATTTATAAACTGCTGTCTACCATCCCCGGCGATACACAATAGAACGAGACCGATTGTAACCGACACTACCCACTTCGTTGCGGCACCCCGTTTTGCACGCCAGCTTCGCACCGGCCGGCATTTCGGGATGCTTCTGCAACAGTTCCCATCGGGGAGAGGGCCCTCCTTGCAGGGTCCGCCAGCAAGTTGCGAGCGGGTGCATTGCCATCGCGATCCATCCCGGCGTGGCTGGCACTCCGAGGTGGCTCTGCAGTTTCCCCTGTTATCCGGACCGATTTGACACGGTTTACCTTCGGTGAGGTGACCGCAGACCCACTTCTGGGTAGGGCGGAGGTACGGACTTTCGCGAAAGGAGAATTGTTGGACCTGAGCCAAGATCAAAGGCCTCCGCTGAACGCGTATGCCAGTACCAGGTGTATGACTGCTAAAATTATCATCCCGTACGTGAGTGGAATGTGAATAAACAGCCAACCCTTAAGGATTGCTTGCAGAGCATAGTGGTAGTCAAGTTCATCCTTTTTCTCGATTAATTGACGAAGTTTTTCTGCGAATTCCCGCTCTTTGTCGTTTAAATAGCGGTCCATATTAGTGGTCTGTTTGATCATTTCGAATAGGGCGCGACGAGAACCCAAAAAGTGACGCATCAGATTTTTTGGTCCAGAAAAGAAAGGAGCCAAGTCGGCAGCGTAATAATCACTGATAGTCGAGGAGCTGGTTCCGGAAGCGCATTGTAATGCCAGTTCCTCTGCCTCACTTCGTAATCCTGCGATGAAGCCGGGGATGCGTTCAAATATTACCTCTTCGCCGCGCTGAGTTAGCAACTTAGAAAGACGGCGACTAAGGTATAGTCCAGTGACCCCGCTTAGAGACACTCCGATAAAAAAAACTGCTAACAAACCTTCTAGCCAACCATTTGGAATACGCCAGCTAATGTGAAGAAAAAATAAAAGAACAGAAAGAAAACCGAGGTAAATATGAAACTGAAGCCATTTAGCAGCTGTCCCGATAGGGAGCATGCTAAGTTTCTTTCGGGCGTTATAGAATGTTAAGAATAGGACTGTACCGATTAATAACCAGCCAGATAAAAACTGTTCCTGATAGAGCGCCACGTTATAGACTTGATGACCTATCAACAAACCCAATGCGACCAAAATTACAATCGATATGTTGCGCAGGCGGCGAGAGGCAAACGTCACTACCTGTCCAGCCAGTCTGCAAGTGATCCCATATCACTCATATCAACGCGTTTCAGTGCATCATGAGGACAGGCCCTTTGACATGCGGGGCCACCTGGTTGGTCAACGCAAAGGTCGCATTTGGTAGCTTTTACGATTGGTGCACTCATCGACTGGTCAAGAATGAAAGCACCATTTTGATCCCGCACATCAACCATTCGAATGTTGTCGTAAGGACACGAGTTGGCGCAAGTAGAGCACCCAATACAGGTGTCGTCGTTTATAACCACCTGACCCGCTGATGAAGACCGGTGAATTGCACCGGTTGGACAACCAATCATACAAACGGGGTCTGCGCAGTGCATACAAGCATTGGCCACCATGTAGTGGTCGTAGCGTCGGCCATGACGGTTGAAACGGGGATTGTTGTCATGTCCCTTGGCACAAGCGGTGACGCATTCATCGCATCTAACGCAACGGTCGAGGTCGATCAACATGGTTGCACTGCCATTGATGTATCGGTATTCGACTAGAAACTCCAACATGCCTGCGTCCAGACCCACAACTCCACTCGTATCTGCTTCGGCCGGCCTGCTGGTCTGATGTGTTAAACCGGTCAACCGGTTTAGCGCCTCATCTGTCAGGGTTGGCAGTACTAATTCTTCGATAATCTTGGTCGGTACTCGGAGAATGTCTGTGTAGCCCAACGCCCGAAGACTGGTCTGAAGTGGCCTTGAATCCTTTTGGCGCCAGTTATGGATGATCTCCTGCAGACCAAAAACCTTACCGGCTCCAATATACTGCAGGGTGCGATGACCGTTATTGACCGACTTACTGATCCGCCCAAAACCGGAACGAACTAGTAACAATCCGTCCGGATAATCGCCTTCTGAAACTATTACTGGCTCGCGGGCAAGGCGGTCTTCAGGACGTCCTTCCGATAAGCGTTTGTAGGAGGTGTGCCAGTCAAAATTTCCATAAGTCTCGAATAACGTCTCATCGGCGATCTTTTCGATTACCTCATCACTGAGATGTTCGAACATCGGTGTTGCTTGCAAATGTGCCGTGAGGCTGCGTTGCCGGTATAGGTTATCGACGTGTTTGCGAAACTCATCAACCCTTCGGCGCAGTTCTTTCAATCCCTGCCATCTGATTTCGAGAAGCTCTGAGTCGCCCCCGGCAAAAACGGTGGCTGTGCGCTGTGTTCGGCCAAGCGCAGCAATTTCCCCGAACATCTCGCCCGCACCCAATGTTCTGGTGCGATGCTCGTTTAGAACCGTCGGGACATCCTGCAAGAAAATACGTGCATGTTGATCGCTGCCGCGTGTTCCCGTGGCACCTCCGTCTTCATAGCGGTTGTGATCCCGTACCTCTGGATATTTAGAGTTTTTCCAGAGTTGGCTAACGGCTTCTACTATGCCCTTTGTTCTCTCAGTCGCTCGACCAAGCATCTCCTCAGGGAGGGGGGTCTGTGGTAGAACCACGTGGGCCTCGCCGGATACCACCAAAAATGCTGAATTACCATAATCTCCAGCCCGCACGAGGATGTCACCGTCGTTGTAACGGATCAATCGTGTGTCATTTTTAATGACTCCCGCGAGTGACTGACTCGCTGGAAATCGCTCCGGGTCCATGTTGCAAAACGGCTCAAGCGCGAGGACGCGTTCAACGTCAGCGTCCGTCATCTCTGGCCCAAATGGGCTATCCCAGCGTTGTGGGCGCTGGATGGTTGTGGTCGTGTCGGCCATCACCGCCTCCGCGCGCGCGGTATGGTCCTATAAATGGGTTTTCCCCTTACTTATCCAGTTTCGGCAATATGGCATCGATTCCGGCAAACTGACTTCCATCATAGCTGTCGGAAAGTTTCTTAGCCTCCACCGATACTCCATTGGCTGCCGTTGTCAGCTGTTCCTCGTTGTTTAATTTAAGCTTGGCTTCGGCAGCGATAGCGAGAATGGCCTGGATCTCTGGTGCGTCCACCATTTCGGCAATTTTCTGAAGTCGTTTCTCGGCTCTTTTAGCACGTTTGGCCATAGCGACAGCGTATTTTGCCTTCTCCGTTGCTTTTGCGACACCGCGTAAGGCGTACTCTAAATCGAGTGCTTGGCCGACGATGTACATCATCCGTTGCCGTTCGAGCGGAGAAGCGTTGTTTTCCTTCGAGTACCAGACATTGTGTCGGACTTCACCGTGACTCCATGCTACCAGCTCGAATTTGCTACCGGCCGGGTGTCCCCCTACGTTAACGAGTTTTTCATTAGGGACGGTATGGCAGGTGTAGCAGTTCTCCGCTACTGCGTAGATCCGTGAGGGTCGAATTAAACCCGCTGCCTCGGATTGTTCATACCTTGCTGTCTTGTGGGCGGGGTCCTCTGTATCGGCGGTCACACCCTTGCCCCCAAAATCGCTGTGTACGTCGATCCAGTTTTTGCCGGCACCGTGGCAGGATTCGCAGGTAATTCCCGCGATGGGTTTAGCATCGCCATCCACGGCCGCAGAGGTAAAATGGCAACCTAGGCAGTCGCTCTCGCTCTTGATTCGCCGGATCCCCATAGCTTTTGCAATTTCTTTGGCCTTATCACTACGCGGCAAGCTTTTGAAGGTTGTGGCGTGGTGCGTGTCTTTCCAGACGCCGACCGAAGACTTGTGGCATTCTCCGCAAGCGTCCGGACCCTTTACCAGAGCCGGGTCAAGGCGCATTTCCTGCGCTGCGGCCGGTGACGGGCCAGCGAGCAGGCCCAGAACAAGGCCCAGCGCGAGAGCAGTCGTTCCGAGCGCTTGATACAATCGGTCCACGAATGCCGTATTTTCCATTTTACCAAGCCTCCATATATAAATGCCGCGCCACACTAAGATAACTTCCCTCGTTCACCCAGTTCAAGCGTCTAGGGTCAAATTGTTCTTTGGCACCGCGATGCAAGCTAGACAAGAGCTGTCCTCAGGTAATGCGCCTGGTTCTTCGATGTAGTCAACCTCTCCCCCCTTGAGCGCGGTAATGCAGGTGCCGCAGCTTCCCGCTCTGCACCCTGAGTCGATGTCGATCCCGTTGTTTTCAGCAAGTTCGAGTATAGATTCAGCCGACCCGTCCCACTTCAAAGTTTTTCCTGACTTCGAAAAAACGACCTCGATAGCGGCTGTCCCGGCCGGCACCGCCTTTTTTACGGCC
>Ga0066382_10000506_pt1 | contig 13135 bp, 17 predicted proteins | sample Knorr_S23_td_NAD_FD_71218 | JGI IMG/M metagenome (GOLD analysis project Ga0066382, IMG submission 71218) | Marine microbial communities from Southern Atlantic Ocean transect - Knorr_S23_td_NADW_ad_2500m_LV_B | ecosystem: Environmental > Aquatic > Marine > Oceanic | place: Southern Atlantic... | reverse complement strand
GACTACAGAATTTAATTCAAGCATTATCAGCACCAAATTTAAGATATTTAATATTATTATTTTTCTTTGTTACAATAGTGTTTGCATTTATGGAATCCACTTTTTCCCTATGGTCGGAGAGAACATTTTTTTGGGGCGCACAACAAAATGGGTATTTGTTTGCATTTGCAGGAATTTGTGGAGCACTAGTCCAAGGCGTTTTGATAGGTCCCTTAGTGAAACGTTTTGGAGAATCATTATTATGCTTTTTAGGGTGTTTAGTATTAAGTTTTGGAATGTTGGGCATATGGTTATCAGCAGAAATTATCCATGCAGTGTTATCAATGATGCTTATCGCAGTAGGTTTGGGATTGTTCCTGCCCACAGTTATGGCGTTGATAGTAAATATAGTCTCAGAGGACAGAAAAGGTTGGGTTTTAGGTATAACACAATCATCATCAGCATTGGCGAGAATAATTGGTCCTGCATTAGCGGGTGGATTTTTTGAATTTATAGATAAAAACAGTCCATATCTTATAGGGGGCATATTTTTATTGTTAGTACTTGTTATTTTTAGAAAATATATTTTTAAGTCGAATTAGTTTTTTTATGGGCTTAAATAACTTCTAATTTTTTTAGCTCTAATGTAGCTTTTTTTTCTGGCATCGCTATGTTTTTCTTTTCAATTATTTCTTTTGGGGTCAAATACTCTATAGCTAAGTTTTCAGAAGGCGGTACTGTTGGAGAGCCGAAAGTTTTTACATAAAAATAAAAAGGAGTGTATAATTTTTTATTCCATGGAGATAATAGGGTTCCAGGAGCATGAAGAAGAATCATTTTATTAGTTGTCAATCTTATTTCTTCAAATATTTCTCTTTTAAGAGCCTGTTCAGGGTTTTCTCCTTTTTTTAGTCCGCCTCCAGGAAATTTAGTAGCATGGTAATTATTTATTATTTCATTACAAACAAGTATTTTGCCTTTATAAATTATTAGTCCATAGGCTCTTACGTTTATATTTTTCATCTTTGTTTTAGAGCTAGTTTTATTTCTTCTAGTATATCTGGATCATCTATTGTTGCTGGAATCCTGTAATGACTACCATCTGCTATAGCTGCCATTGTACTCCTTAGAATTTTTCCAGATCTAGTTTTGGGTAATCTTTTAACAACTTTTACTTTGCGAAAAGACGCTACTGGTCCTATCTCTTCCCTAACCATTTTTATGGCATCATTGACAATATTATCAGCACTATTAGTAGTGCCAGAGTTTAACACAATAAATCCCATTGGAACTTGTCCTTTAAGTTCATCTTTGATGCCTAAAACTGCACATTCCGCCACATCGGGGTGTTTCGCTAGTACTTCTTCCATGGCTCCAGTGGATAGTCTATGTCCAGCACAATTTATAATGTCGTCAGTTCTAGACATAACCCAAATATATCCATCATTATCAATATATCCCGCATCCGCAGAAGTGTACCAGCCTTTAAATTGTTCTAAATAAGTACTTTTATATCTTTCTTCATTGTTCCATAATGTAGTGCTGCAACTTGGAGGCAAGGGCAGTTTAATTGCTAAAGATCCTATTTCTCCGCTGGCTTTAGGATTTCCATTGTCGTCAAGGCATTGAACGTCAAATCCTGGAGAAGGTTTACCAGTAGATCCATGTTTTACATTAAAAAGTCCTAATCCTGAAAAATTACCTGCTATCGTCCATCCCGTTTCTGTTTGCCACCAGTGGTCAATTACTGGAACATTAAGATTTTTTTCTGCCCATTGAATAGTTGGTGGGTCTGCACGTTCACCGGCAAGGAACAGCATTTTAAAATTATCTAAGTTATATTTTTGTATTTCTTTGCCTTCAGGGTCTTCACGTTTAATTGCTCTAAGAGCAGTCGGTGCAGTAAACATTACAGAGACATTATATTCACTTATTACTCTCCAAAAAACACCTGCATCAGGGGTTCCAACAGGTTTTCCCTCGAATAATACAGTAGTACATCCTTTTAGAAGCGGACCGTAAACTATGTATGAATGACCTACAACCCAACCAATATCTGAAGCAGCCCAAAACACGTCTTGCGAATTTATTCCATAAACCATTTCCATACTTGTTTTTAAAGCGACTGCGTGCCCTCCATTATCTCTTACCATTCCCTTAGGATCTCCAGTGGTTCCAGAAGTATATAAAATATATAGTGGATCGGTAGCCTTTACAGGAACTGGAGGAGCAGGATCTGATTGTTCTATGACAGATTCTAAATCATAATCACGACCTTTTTGGAGGTCAGCTTTCAAAATTTCTCTTTGATATATAAAACAGGTATTAACTTTGTAATCAGATAATTCTATTGCTTTGTCTAGCATAGGCTTATAGCTTATAATTTTTCCAGGTTCTATACCGCATGATCCAGCAATAATTAATTTAGGTTTAGAATCATTTATTCTAGTTGCTAATTCATTAGGAGCAAACCCTCCAAATACGACAACGTGTATTGCGCCAATCCTGGCACATGCAAGCATGGATGTAACTGCTTCAGGAATCATGGGCATGTAGATTAGAACTCTATCTCCTTTTCCAACGTTAAAGGATTTTAATGCTCCTGCTATTCTCGCTGTTTTATTAAGAAGGTCACTATAGGTATAAATTTTTTTTTGTTCTGTGACAGGGCTGTCATAAATGAGCGCTGCCTTATTCCCCTTTCCATTGTTTATATGAAAATCAAGGCAGTTATAACATGTATTTAATTCTGCATTTGGAAACCAACTCCATAATGGTTTTTTAGACTCATCAATCACATTTGTCCATTTCTTGTACCATGTTATATTTTGTGCCTTTTTTTCCCAATATTGTTCCGGGTTGTCTTGCCATAAATCATACTCTTCCTCGTAAGACATATTTCATTCCTTTGGGCCTATTATTCGTTGTAATATAGTATATAAAAAAAAAAGACGCTAATCATAAAGATTAGCGTCTTCCATTAAATTTATGAAATTTGTTTTATCGCCTACCTCCTAATAGCATAAGAAGCAAAATAAATAGATTGATAAAATCTAGATATAATTTGAGAGCTCCCATTACTCCTTTTTTAACCTGCGTTTCTCCGCTTTCTCCTGCCACGTACATTTCTTTAAGTGTTTGAGTATCATAGGCAGTTAAACCTGTAAAAATTAATACACCAATAATGCATATAATGAATTGCATTGGTGAAGAGCCCAAAAAGATATTTACGACACTGGCCATTATAATCCCAATTAAACCCATAAAAAGGAATGATCCTAGTCTAGCAAGCGATCTTTTTGTTACATATCCATACAGACTTGCTCCTAAAAATGTAGAGGAAGAGATAAAGAAAACTCTAAATATTGACTCTCCAGTGTACTGTACGAAAATATTTGCAAAAAATATTCCATAACATGCAGCTAAGATCCAAAACATAGTTTGTGCTGTTTTAGCCTGCATTTTGTGAATTCGGCTTGCAAGAATTAATACTAGGCCTATGGGAGCAATCATTGCGATGAAAGAAAGTGGCGAAGTAATTATGGCCATTCCTATCGTCGTATTTGGAAGCAACCATGCTACCGAAGCCGTAATTGCCAATCCTGCAGTCATATAAGCATAAATTCTTTGCATATAAGCACGTAAACCCACATCATCAGGACTAAGTGCTCTTGCTCTTGCCTGTGTGCTTGAGTTTCTAGTAAAATGTCCAATATTCATTGTATTCTGTACTCCACTATTAAATGGTTTAAACAAACAAGTATTACTATATATATATATTGTTTAAATCGCTAGTATATCAAGTAAAACATGTACTTTTTTTTGATTTTTATTGTAAGATTTATAAACAATTTAGTTAAGGAGACAATATGACGAATAATAATTCTGTAAAATTAAAAAATATTGAGATTAAAAAATTGGTTAGCCACTTGAACGGTTGGACTCTTGATCAAGAGTATAAAGCTATTATAAAAAGCTTTGTTTTTAAGGATTTTGAGGAAGCTTTTTCCTGGATGATCTCAATATCTTCAATAGCAGAGGAAATGAATCATCACCCGGAATGGAAAAATGTTTATAACAAAGTAGATGTGCTGCTTTCAACGCACGATGTACTAGGTCTGACTAAAAAAGATTTTTTGCTTGCTAAATTAATGGATAAAGAATTCGAGAAATAGGAATATTGTTATTAAAAACGTTTTAAACCTCTTGAGATTATCCGAAACACCTTTTCCTGCTTTAGTTTGTGGATTAGGAGGAACCATTCCATTTGTATTTTTATCTATTGGTGTTTATGTTTTTCCATATGAATGGAAGCTAATAGCTCTTTATAATCTTCTAAATTATTCTGTTATTGTTTTATCATTTTTAGGAGCAGTGCATTGGGGAGTTGCTATATATGGTAAAAATAAAAATTCTAAAGTCTATGTTTGGTCAGTAATTCCTGCTTTAGCAAGTTGGTTTATTTTAATGGGTTTTACTACCAACTATATTATAATAATTTTGTTTTTAATTTTATGTTTTGCCGTTACATATTATGTTGATTTATTATCTACAAGAAAATCTATTTTTCCGGCTTGGTACCTTAGGCTTAGAAAGCTTTTTACAATAGTAGTATTTATATGTCTGGGATTTGTGGCCATAGCTATAAATAACCAGTATGTGTAGTTTTAAAATTTAATTTAATTTTTGAAATTAGATCTAAATAAAATTATTAAAGTACTAGATATAATAATTATGGCTCCCAAAAATTCATTTATATTTGGTATCTCTGCAAATAAAAAATACCCATATATACCAGCGAAAATAAGCCTTGTGTAATCTGCAGGCATGACAACAGTAATGTTACCAATTCTTAATCCCCATATTGTAAACATTTGCCCCAAGGTTCCAAATAAAGCTCCCAATAAAATTAATATTAAATGTTCTAAACGCATTGGTAACCAAAATATATAGGCAGGAATTATTAATCCTAAACTAGAAATGATACCATAATAAAATTGTATCGTAAGTGTTGGCTCAGTTGAGGAAAGTGATTTTACAGAAAGTTTTACGGCACTGACAAAAAAAGCACCAATTAGAGCTACACATGCAGATGAGATAGATACACCATTCTCACTTGAAGGATCAACCATTATAGCTACTCCTAAAAAACCCAAAAAGGTTAAAATAATTCTTATGAACCCAGGTCTTTCACCAAGGACTATCATGGCAAGGGGTACTAAAAATAATATTCTAGTGAAGCCTAACGTAACTGCGCTTGCTAGTGGCATCATCGCTAAGGCTGTGAATCCTGCGGTAATAGCTCCTATGCCTAGTAATCCTCTATAAAAGTGCATCTTAAATTTTTTAGTTTGAAAAATTTTTATAGGCTTATTTAAAAATAGGGGCATTATAATTAACAATCCAAAGAAACACCTAAAAAAAGCTATTTGAAAAGGGTGAAGCTCTTCTGTTAAGTGTTTCACTATCGTTCCCATTACAGGAAAACTTGCTGAGGCACCTAAAATAAAAATAAATCCTTGAATATTGTTCGGTAAATTAGTCCATAGAGATAATATATTTTTTAACATTATTCTCCTTAACAGAGTTTTTTGAATTTTGTTAATAGTCAGTTCATTTTTTTTTAATAATATTGAGGTTTATTTATTAAACAAAACAATTTATGTTTTATACTTAATTAGGGACGGGGGTATTGGATAAAATATATTCAAATAGCAAAGAAGCTTTAGAAGGTGTTGCATTTGATGGAATGGTTCTAATGTGTGGAGGGTTTGGATTATGTGGTATTCCAGAGAGGATGATAGATGCCCTGAAGGAAAGTAAAATAAAAAATATAACAGCCATAAGTAATAACGCAGGTATTGATGGAGAAGGTCTTGGTTTGTTATTAGAAACAAAACAAATTTCTAAAATGATTTCTTCCTATGTAGGTGAAAATAAAATTTTTGCTGAGCAGTATTTAAACGGAGAAATTGAATTAGAATTTAACCCTCAAGGTACTTTGGCAGAAAGGATAAGAGCCGGAGGAGCAGGTATTCCTGCATTTTATACTCCTACTGGTGCAGGAACAAAAATAGCAGAAGGGAAAGAAGCACGGCAATTTGAAGGAAGAGAGTATATTATGGAAAAAAGTCTTAGAGCTGATCTTTCTTTGATTAAAGCCTGGAAAGGAGATTCAGAAGGAAACTTAATTTATAAAAAAACAGCAAGAAATTTTAATCCCTTAATGGCAACTGCTGGAAAAATTACTATAGCTGAAGTTGAACATTTGGTTGAACCCGGGAAACTAGATGCGGATCAGATTCATACATCAGGAATTTTTGTTCAAAGAATAATTAAGGGTAGCCATTATAACAAAAGAATAGAAAATCTAACTACAAGAAAAGCAAATGACTAATCATATGGAGAAATTAAATGGTTTGGAGTAGGGATGAAATGTGTGCTAGGGCAGCTAAAGAACTTAAGGACGGATATTATGTTAATTTAGGAATAGGTATGCCAACTTTAGTTGCGAATCACATCCCAAAAGATGCGAATGTAATTTTGCAGTCAGAAAATGGCATGTTAGGTATGGGTCCATTTCCTATAGAAGGTGAGGAAGATCCTGATTTAATAAATGCCGGTAAACAGACTATAACAGCACTACCTATGACAAGTTATTTTTCTAGCGCCGACTCTTTTGGGATGATAAGAGGAGGACATATAGATTTATCAATCTTAGGAGCTATGCAAGTAGCACAAAACGGGGACTTAGCTAATTGGATGATACCAGGAAAAATGATAAAAGGTATGGGAGGAGCAATGGATTTGGTGGCAGGAGTAAAAAAGGTAGTAATCTTAATGGAACATGTGGCTAAGGACGGATCTGCTAAACTTGTTTCTAACTGTACTCTTCCTTTAACAGGAGCAAAAGTTGTAGATATGGTGATTTCTGAATATGGTGTATTTGAGATAGTCGATGAGTGTGTAAAAGTTTCAGAGCTTGCACCAGAAATCTCCATTGAAGAAGTAAGAGATAAATCTCAGGCTGAAATACTTTCTTAAATTAATTACAATTGAGAATGATTTTTCCAGTATTTTTTCTACTCAAAAGATAATCAAGTGCAAATGCAGCTTCTTCTAATTTAAAAACTTTTCCTACTAATGGCTTTAGTTTTTTTTGAAGATATAATTGTATAAGATCGTCAAAGGATTGTCCTATCAATGTAGGGTTTATAAATGCATATTGGCCCCAATATAGACCAATTGCGTATGAACTCTTTAGTAAAAGTCTGTTGGCTGAAATTTTAGGTATAATTCCACTTGCAAAGCCTACTGAAATATATTTTCCCTCCCATGCTAGGTTTTTTAAAGCGTCTTCAGCTGGTTCTCCGCCTACCATATCTAGTACTAGATCCACTCCGTTTGGAGCAATTTCTTTTATTTGGTGACGAATTTTACTAGTGTTATAATTTATAGAATATGCTGCTCCATGCTCTATACAGATTTCACACTTGTTATCACTTCCTGCCGCTGCAATAACTTTAGCACCAAAAGCATTGGCAACTTCAACTGCTGCTAATCCTACTCCGCCTGCTGCTCCAAGAATCAAACAAGTTTGTTTTTTTTTCAGTTTACCCTTCCATGAAATAGCTCCATGAGCAGTTCCATAAGCGACAGGAAAAGAGGCGGCTGTTACATAGTCCATTTCGTCTGGTATTTTATAAACATTTTCGGCAGGCATTATGATTTCTTCGGTATATGTTCCATATTTTGCTATACCTATCACTCTCTCTCCTATTTGAAAATTAGAGATTTTTTTTCCTATTTCAATTATTTCTCCTGAGAGTTCTAATCCTGGAGAGAATGGGGGGCGGGGACGCTCCTGGTAACGACCTTTTATAATTAGGCTATCAGCAAAATTTACTCCAATATTTTTAACTTTAATTCTTAATTTAGATTCTTCGATTTTTAATTTATCAAAATTTTCTAATTGAAGCACTTCTGGTCCGCCATATTTGTTTACGACTAATCGCTTCATATTTATTTTCCAGAATATTTATAGAAAATTAGAGTTTTTTATATTCTAATTATACATTGCTTTGATAATGTAATATATAAATATTTAGGTAATTAGGTAAACTGAAAACATGTTTAAGCATATCGTCTTAATTGTATATTTATTTTTTTGTTTATGTGCGTATTCAGCCGACAGTCCTGTTGCAAAGAATATAGGTACGTATGGAGATTGGGCGGCTTTTTACTGGAATATGGAAGAAGGTAAAGTCTGCGGTATTTTTACTTATCCTAAAAAAGAAGAAGGAAAATACACGCGAAGAGGAAAAGTCGTTTCTCAAGTTACAATGAAAGTGTCAAAGCAAAGCTCTGGCGTAGTAAATTTTCAAGCTGGTTATCCTATAAAGAAGGGCTCTAAGTTAGATATTATAATTGATGGCAAGCCTATTGCAGAGTTCAATATATTAAAAGACCAAATGGCTTGGGCGGAAGATGAAGAGATTGATGATTTATTAATCAAGGGTATGAAGCGTGGAACGACAATGATTGTGAAGGGGATATCATCAAGAGGAACAAATACAACAGATACCTATTCGTTAAGAGGTTTTACTGCGTCCTATAAAGCAATAAGTAAGATTTGCAAATAGTGTCCTCCATGCTTTCTATAAACGGGTTTGCTAATGAGGCATGTAATAATGGAGGCATATTTACCACTATTAGATGACCAAGAAGACAGAATATATAGCCGCATGGGGATAATTAAAAAGTGGCAGTGTAAGCAAAAAGAAGATAAAAAATATAAATTAAGTTTTCTTAAGAATTGGAAAATATTATGAAAAAATTTAAAAAAATAGTACTCGCTTATTCTGGAGGTTTGGATACTTCAGTGATTTTAAAGTGGCTACAAGAGACATATGATTGTGAAGTAGTAACTTTTACAGCTGATATAGGACAGGGAGAAGAAATTGAATCAGCTAAGGCACGTGCAGAAAGCATGGGTGTTTCGGAAATCTATGTAGAGGATCTTAAAGAAGAATTTGTAAGTAATTATGTATTTCCTATGTTCAGAGCTAATGCAGTTTATGAAGGAACATATTTGTTGGGAACATCTATAGCTAGACCTCTTATAGCTAAAAGACAAATTGAGATTGCAAAAGAAACTGGAGCGGATACTGTTTCTCATGGTTCGACAGGGAAGGGCAATGATCAAGTTAGGTTTGAGTTAGCATATTCGGCTCTAAACCCGGATATTAAAGTGGTTGCTCCGTGGAGAGAATGGGACTTTAATTCTAGAATAAAATTAGTTGAATGGGCTGAACAAAAAGGTATATCAGTCCCGAAAGACAAACGTGGAGAACCTCCTTATTCAACAGACGCTAATCTTTTGCATATATCATATGAAGGAAAGGCACTTGAAGATCCATGGGTACCTCCAGACGAAGATATGTTTACTCGTTCTGTTTCTATAAATGATGCACCTGAGGAGGCTGAGGATTTAGAATTGGCTTTTGAAGCAGGGAATCTAGTAGCAATTAATGGAAAAAAAATGAGTCCAGCAAAATTATTACAAGATTTAAATGAGAAGGGAGGAAGACATGGTATAGGCAGAATTGATATTGTAGAAAATAGATTTGTGGGAATGAAATCTAGAGGAGTTTATGAAACACCTGGTGGAACAGTTTTGTTGATCGCACATAGGGGAATAGAACAACTTATCTTGGATGGCCCCACTATGCTTATAAGAGATGAATGTATTCCTCGTTATGCTTCATTAATTTATAATGGTTTATGGTTTTCTCCAGAGAGAGAAATGTTGCAGTCTTTAATAGATAAAAGTCAGACGAATGTTACTGGAGAGGTAAAACTTAGGCTACATAAAGGTAATTGTATTCTTATGGGAAGAAGATCTCCAAAAAGTATTTATAATCAGGGTGTTGTTACTTTTGATGAGGGAGAAGGTTATAATCAAAAGGACGCAGATGGTTTTATAAAATTAAACGCCTTAAGGCTTAAGTTAAGAAAAAAATAATTAATTACATATGAGCAAATAAAAAAGGTTTAAGATCTCTATTTATATATACCTGCAAGACTTTTAGTAAAATTAATACAATGACAGGTGATATATCTATTGGGCCTAAATTAGGAAGAATTTTTTTTATTGGAGATAATAAAGGAAAAGTGATCCTATTTAAAAAAAATATAATTTGCCCAATGAATTGGTTATAAGTGTTCAGGATATTAAATGCTATAAGCCAACTTATTATTACTTGTAATATAATAATAAAAAATAAAAGATCTATTGCACTATTTATTAGGTAAAAGATCGCGTTCATGTTGTTTCCTTTTTTAAGTAAGAACCAATGAGGGCAATGGCCAGGTTTGGTAGTAGGCCAATCAATCCAGCATGAAAACCAAATACCTTACCTTTGGAAATAAAACTTAAATCAATATACGGGATAGAAAGAGCAACAATTGTACCACATACTATTCCCCAAAAAACAGGCTTTGCTTTTAGCCAACTATAATGTATGCCTAACATAAATGCTGGAGATACTTGTATCATCAAATCTAGTTTTCTATCCATTAATTTAACTAGCGAAGTATTATCTTTAAGTATGATAGCAAATATAATCATAAGCGCCAGAAAAGCCCAAGAACAAAACTTACCTACAAGAGTAAGTGTTTTTTCATCAGGAGAACTTTTGAAAATTTTTGCATAAATATCTTTGGTAAACATTGAAGATATTGTTAATAAGGCAGAATCAGCTGTAGACATCATTGCCGCTAATATAGCGGCCAATATTACAATACTAACACCGTAACCTAAAATGGAATATTCCTGGATTTCTCTTAAGACTCGACCAAATACCTGATCAGTAGCTGCCCCCTCTAATCCTGATATATACGCTAGTGCCATTATTCCAGCAATAACACTTATAATCATGGTAGGTATGGGCATAAATGCCATAACAACAAGACTCTTCTTTAATACTTTTTCAGATTTAGCCGCATATATCCTTTGGATGGCTTGAGGATATAAGGAAAGACCAAATCCTAAAATAATTATATAGCTGAGCCATAATCTACAAGTTTCAGCATCTGGAACTGCAGCTTTTCTTGTATTATTGATCTTATCCATGTTAGCTATAATTTCTGTTGCTTTAGATAAAGGTCCAAATTTGTCAAATAATATAAATAGTAGTACAGAGAAACCCACTAAAAGGATTACGCCTTGTATTGCATCAGTCCAGGCAACGGCGCGTAATCCACCCATCGTCCCATAAATAACAATTATAGTAGCTAATACAAGTACCCCTGCTATATAATAAAACGAGCCTCCAGCGTCTCCTGAAATTCCTTGCATTGCTCTGCCCATTGCCATTAATTGAGCTAATAAATAATTACTTAAAACAGCTATTCCAATTATGGTAATTATTAGGCTTAATTTATTATATTTAAAGCGATACTGAATATAATCAGCAGGGGTTAAAAAGTTTTGTTTTTTGGATAACCTATGTAGTTTAGGTGCAAACAAAAGGTAACAAACCACGATGCTCGTCATAAAGTGTATACTTAGAATCCAAGAATAACCAACACGATAAGTAGCACCAGTAAATCCAAAGAAAGTATTTCCACTATATTGTGTAGCGAAAAGAGTAAGAAATAGAATACCTAAACCCAAACTATTTCCGGCTAGATAAAAGTCATTTAATGTGTCTTCTTTTCTAGATTTTTTAGCAAACCATCCGATGACCAAAAGCGAAAGTAAGTAAATAGAAATAAAGGTCCATGCCCCATATCCTAACGGAAGAATATTGCTCATTATTCTTCATCACTTAATGAATTGATTAATATATACGCAGTTAAAAAAGAAGCCAGTAGAGAACATAATACAGCAACAGCAACCCAAGCCGGAACCCCTAAAATTATTGATCTGGAATCTTGAGGCCAATACCAAGGTATTCCTATTGCAATTAAGATAACATATAAAAAAACGTATAAATTATTCTTAGTCATTGTCTTTAGATTTTACATATTTTTTTTCTAATGAAAAGTAATCTTTAAAACCCACAATTTTTTGGATTTCTTCAAAAGACATCAAATTTTTTTCATTTCTTACTTTATTCTTAAAATTATTCAATACTTCTTGAGTTGCTTTCATAGACGCAGAAAGTATGGTTAAAGGGAAAGCAGCAATTCTGAAGCCCATCTCTTCTAATTCTTTATAACTCAGTATAGGAGTATCTCCGCCTTCAACAAGATTGATTATTTTTGGACCATCTAATTTTTTGCATATCTTATGCATTTCTTCTCTATTTTGAGGTCCTTCAACAAATAATATATCGGCTCCTAACTCTCTGAAAATCTTCATTCTGTCAATTGCTTCATTTATTCCCAAATCAAAGCGTGCATCTGTTCTAGCCATAATTAAAATATTTGAGCCAGAATCTCTTTCATCTATGGCTGCTTTCATTCTTGTTATGGCATCTTCTCTTGAAATTACTTTTTTGCCTCTTGTATGACCACAACGTTTGGGTGATTCTTGATCTTCTATCATTATTGCTGAAAATCCTGCGTTGTAAAATCCTTTTACTGTTCTTCTTACATTGATTTCGTTTCCATAACCTGTGTCTCCATCGCCTATGATGGGTATATTGACATTTTCACAAATGTTTCTTCCTTGATCTATAATTTCACCATATGAAATAAGTCCTGTATCAGGTAATCCAAGTCTGGTGGCAGACGTAGCAAACCCACTCATAAAACTTAACTCAAAACCAGATTGTTCTATCATTTTCGCTGAAAGTGCATCATAACAACATGGCATAATATATAATTTATCGTTTGAGACTATATTTTTAAGTTTTTCAACTTTTGAGTTATTCATTAGTTCCTTCTTTTGTTACAGTTATCATTTTTTTAGTAAATTTATTATCAGAGTCAGATAATACATTCAGAATTGAAAAATGATTTTCATTTTTTAAAATTTGGAAATTAACTGTGTTTCCTTTTTCTTTTAATTTGTGTGCATAAATTTTGGTTTGTTCTATCCATCCAGGTGGTTCAATATCTCCTACCGATAAAAAAATTTTCGAGTTGACCTTTGAAGTTGGGATAGGGGTGTTATTCGCAGCTTCTTGTTTATTAAGTCTTATTTCTT
>Ga0066382_10000497_pt1 | contig 13194 bp, 10 predicted proteins | sample Knorr_S23_td_NAD_FD_71218 | JGI IMG/M metagenome (GOLD analysis project Ga0066382, IMG submission 71218) | Marine microbial communities from Southern Atlantic Ocean transect - Knorr_S23_td_NADW_ad_2500m_LV_B | ecosystem: Environmental > Aquatic > Marine > Oceanic | place: Southern Atlantic... | reverse complement strand
CGCTCCGCTCCCCGGTGCGCAGCAGCCGCCACGCATCGTAGCGCTCCCCGTCCGAGAGACCGGAGTGGAGTACCGCGACCTCATCTCCGAAATGGGCTCGGAACCGGGAAACGGTCTGGGGCGTGAGCGAGATCTCTGGCACCAGCACGATGGCAGAACGTCCGCGCGCCAGCGCCTCGCGCAGGAGCTCGATGTACACGAGCGTCTTCCCGGAGCCGGTGATGCCGTGCAGCAGGAAGGGCGCAGGGCTCTTCTCGTCGAGTGCGCCGACGAGTGTGTCCAGCGCCGCCTGCTGGTACACGGTCGGCACCAGGGACGGTGGTATCTCCGCGGGCCTGTCGGCGAAGGGATCCCTGAACTCCTCTTCGTCGAAGAGGCCGACGAGTCCCTTCGATACCAGCCCACTGACTACTGTTCGGCTGAAGCCCGCTTCTCCGGTCAGGTGTGCCAGCTCCGAAGCCCCCCCCGACGCCTCGAGCAGCTCGAACGCCTCCCGCTGACGCCCAGCGCGCCCGAACACCTGCTCTCGCGTAGCGAGCGTACCGAGTCGATCGATGATGCGCACGACCTTGCGCGTCTTCACCGGTGGCGTCGGCGGAGGCACGGTCTCGTGACCCACCATCCCCTTTGCCTCGAGCGACCGGATCTCCGGCCAGATCGAGCCCATCTTCAGATCACGGCGAAGCGTGCGCACGCGTTGTGGACCCGCCTTGGAGAGGAGAGCGTCCATAACGCGCTGCTCCCGACTCCTCATCTCGCCGGAAGGCGCCGCCACCACGGTCAGGTAGTCTCTCGAGACGTCGGAGAGAACCGAAGGCAGCGCGGCGCGCAGCGTGATTCCGAGCGGCGCGACGTAGTAGTCCGCCATCCATCGGCAGAGCTCCAATAGATCCGCCGGCACCGTCGGGTGCTCGTCGAGCACCGTGCGAACCGACCGCATGCCCTTGATGTCCTCGCTCGAGCCCTCACCCACCACCCACCCGATTCGCTCGTCACGGCGGAACGGTACCAGCACGCGCGTTCCGGGGACCGGAGCGCTGTCGGCGTCGACCGCGTAGGTGAACGTGCGGTAGATCGGAAGCGGGAGGGCTACGTCCACACGGTACTGCGATGGGCTCAACCGTCTTCTTCTAACAACAGGAATATCTCTCGCTGGATCTCGGAAGGAGTCACCTCCGGCCCGTTCGATCCCCAGTGCACGTTGATCTCACTGCGCACACCTATGTCGTCGGCGAGGTAGATGCCGGGCTCCACACTGAAGCCGACACCCGGGACGATGAGTCGGTCGTCGCGGGTCTCAAGGTTGTCGAGGTTCGGACCGCTGCCATGCAGGTCGATGTCCATCGAATGTCCTGTGCGATGTACGAAGTAGGAACCGTAGCCCCGCTCGCTGATCACGTCACGGGAGACATCGTCGACCTCGAAGCCACGCACGTCCTCGCCCGCGTCGAAACGACCTCGCAGGAACGCTACCGCCGCGTCGCGTGCGTCGCGGACCGCTTCCCAGATCTCTTGCGTGCGCGCGTCGACCTCACTCCCCAGAAAGCCCATCCAGGTCTGGTCCGCGAATACCATGCCCTCGAAAGCACCCCACAGGTCGATGAGCAGAAGATCGCCGCGGTTGATGGTCTCGCCTGCCCCGACCGGTGCGTAATGCGAGTCGGCGGCTCGCGGCCCGATCGCCACGATGCAGTCGGGCTTCACCACGAGTCCCGCGCCAGTGAGCTCGACGCGGATCCAATCGGAGAGCGCGCCCTCGCTCGTGGGCTCGTCGTCACGAACGGCATCTGCAGCACGCTCGAACGCGCGTTTCGCCACGCTTGCGACGATTTCAGCGGCTTCCCCGTGGCGCTCCCGCTGCTCAGCGGTCCACACCGAGTGGAAGCGCGAGACCAGGTCGCCTGAGCTCGTCGCCTCGACGCCGAGGTTCAGGATCACCCCCGCGATGCCGGCCGGCACGTAGTCGAGCGTCGGCACCGCAGCACCGGGGGACACCTCCATGGCGAGCCGTGTCTTCCCTTCGACCAACGCCCCGAGCTGCTCCTCCATGTCCTTCCAGCCCGAGTACGTACGGACAGCATGAGGCCAATGACGCCAGGACGACGCCTCGATCGCATGGATGAGCGCGATCGGCTCGCCTTCGTCCGGGATGAGCACATAGCCGCGCCGGGTGGTCTTGCCGAGTCCGAGCAACCGTACCGCGATCGGGTTCAGGCCGTGGAACTCGTAGAGCAGCCATCCGTCGAGTTCTTGGTCGCGAAGCGCACCTTGGACTCTAGTGACCCCGTCGGCGGTGCAGAGAAGAGCAGTGCTCACGTGCGTGTCTAGCCTCGGCTGTGTTAGTGGGTTGGTTTGTCGGCGTCGGAGCCAAAAAGAGGCAGGCCAGCCGTATCGGTTTCTTCCCGTTCGTCGTCCCTGGCAGCTTCGGGCACGGTCACAGTCTCTTCGCCCACTGTCGCAGTTTCTGTTTGCGACTCATGATCCGGCGGCGCGGACTCAGCCTCGGCTCGCGCCACGGAATCCTCTGCCGCCTCGCCTTTCCGGCCCTTCAAGAGGTCGAGCCCGAGGATGCGCTCGCGCGTGAGCAGCCGGTGAACCTCCCGCTCCCTTTCCAACACCGTGCGCACGCCTCGCCACCCCCACCGCGTCCACGCCCTCCGCAAGATGCCGATCTTCTCACCGACCGAGAACAACTCGGCAAAGTCCGGGAACGGCTTGGCTACGGTGGGTCGGAACGCCGTCTCTTCATCCGACCAGTCTTCGGTGTGCACTGTGGAGATACCGCTCTCCCGCAGCAACCGTTTCCACTCCACGACCATAAGCGGTCGAGCGCCCAGATGATCGGCCAGTACGACCCGGCGTTGCTCGTCGACGGGGGCCTTCCAAACGAGCTGGACGAGCACGACGACGCCGCCCGGCTTCGTCACGCGTACGAGCTCGCTGATGGCGGCTGCCGGCTCACAGTGATTGGAAAGGCCGATCTCGCCGACCGTCGCGTCGAAGATCTCGTCGCGATAAGGAAGCGCGTCTGAGCGGCCGGTCTGGAACTGGAGCCGATCCGCGATGCCCTCGTCGCGGCTGCGCGCCTCCGCCTGCTCGATCATTGTGGGGTCGACATCGACCCCCGACCCGTGCACTCCAAACTCTTTCACGAAGTACTCGAGGGAGACGCCCTTGCCGCATGCGACGTCGAGCACCTCGCCGTCCTCGCCCATCTCGGTGAGCACCGCAATCTGCCGGTAGAGATCGACGCCCCCGGGGGGGAAAAGAAGGCGTGGACTCAACCGGACCAGGTCGAGCATGGAAGGAACGGTCGGGGCGTACCCTTCCGTTCCGGCTTCGGTTGGCGGCATTCGAGAAAGGTAGGGACCGGGGCGGCGGGGGCAACGCGGCGCAGCGGGCCGCTCGACCCTACGGCGCCTCCAGCCCCGCAAGCGCTCGAATCACTGCCACAGCTCCCTCGCCGAGACGCTTCGGGTCGTATCCACCTTCCAGTAGCGTCACTACGCGCCCATTGCACCGACCGGCCGCAACGTCCATTACGTGGCGGGTCATGTCGTACAGGTCGGACGGCTCGAGCAGAAGTTGCCCCAGCGGGTCACCCGCCATGGCGTCGAAACCGGCCGATACGAGCACGAAGTCGGGCTCGAAGCGGCTGAGCGCCTCCGCGATAGCCCGTTCGAAGTGCCCACGGTGCTCCACGGCCGGCGTACCGGCCGCTAGTGGCACGTTCAACGTGTACCCGACGCCCTCCCCTACTCCGGTCTGCTCGGCCGGTCCCGTCCCCGGATAATGCGGCCACTGGTGCAGCGAGATGAAGAAGACAGAGGGATCGTCGTAGAAAGCATCATGGGTGCCGTTTCCGTGGTGCACGTCCCAGTCCAAAATCAGCACGCGCTCGGCGTGGCCGTGTGCCTGAAGCCATCGTGCGGTGATCGCGATGTTGTTGAAGAGGCAGAAGCCCATCGCCTGATCGGGCGTGGCATGGTGGCCCGGGGGCCGCGTCGCGACGAAGGCGTTCTCGATGGTGCCCTCAACGACGGCCCGCGCCGCGGCGATCGCCGTGCCCGCGCTGCCAACCGCGGCATCCCACGACGCCGCGGACACCTTCGTATCCGGGTCGATCGATACGATCCGCTCGGACTGTTCGGCCATCGTGCAGGCCTCACGCACCCGCTTCACCTGCTGCTCCGTGTGCACGCGCAGCAGGTCCTCTAAGGACGCTTCCCCTTGCTGCATTTGCTCGACTGAACCGTGCAGCGTAAGCAGATCCTGACCGACCGTCGACGCCAAGGCGCGCAGGCGACCCTGATGCTCTGGGTGCCTCCAGCCCGTGTCGTGGAGCGATGACGCCGGGTGTAGGAAAAAGCCGGTCGCGGCACTCACTGTATCAAGATCCCCATCGAGTGGCGCACCCGACGTCAGTCGGCGCCGACCTCGGCCTTGAGGGACGCGATGCGCTCCTGGATCGAGCTGACTTCGCGCACGCGTGACTTGAGCGCGATGAGCGCGTCACACGCCGCCGACGTCGCGGACATCGTCGTGAGGTAAGGCACTTTATAAGTGATCGCTGCGCGGCGCATCTCGTAGTCGTCGAACTGAGACTTCTTGCCCATTGGCGTATTGATGAGCAGCGCGACATCGCCCGTCACGATGTGATCTACGATGTTGGGACGACCTTCCCCGACCTTGAAGACGCGCTCGGTGGGCACACCGAGCCTCGCTAGGTATTCCCGGGTGCCCCGCGTCGCCATGATCGTGAAGCCGAGGTCTCGAAAACGGCGCAGAATGGGCGTGACGGTTTCCTTGTCCGCATCGTTCACAGTGACGATCAGCCGACCGGACTCGGGCAAACGATTACCCGCGGAGACCTGCGCTTTCGCAAACGCCATCCCAAACGAGTCGTCGAAACCCATGACCTCACCCGTCGAACGCATCTCCGGGCCGAGCAGCACGTCGACATCGAAGCGGTTGAATGGGAACACAGCTTCCTTCACCGCCACGCCCGGCACCGGAGGCTCCTCCGGCACATCGAGGTCGGCGAGCTTCTCACCCGCCATGATACGCGCGGCGAGGCGCGCGAGCGGTACGCCCGTTGCCTTGCTCACGAAGGGTACGGTGCGCGACGCGCGTGGGTTCACCTCGAGCACGTAGACGACGTCGTCCCTGATTGCGTACTGAACGTTCATCAACCCGATCACGCCGAGCTCCAGAGCGAACTTGCGCGTCAGGTCGCGGATCTCCTCGAGCACCGGGCCCGAGAGCAGGTACGGCGGCAAGACACACGCCGAGTCGCCGGAGTGTACGCCGGCGTCCTCGATGTGCTGCATGATGCCGCCAATGACGACGGCGGTGCCGTCACAAAGCGAGTCGACATCCGCCTCGAAGGCGTCCTCGAGGAAACGGTCGACGAGCACGGGGTGATCTTGCGATGCTTGTGCGGCCTCCACGAAGTAGCGTGCGAGCGACGGCTCATCGTAGATGATGCGCATGGCTCGCCCGCCGAGCACGTAGCTCGGCCGAACGAGCACGGGGAAGCCGATCTCACGCGCTGCAGCGAGCGCTTCTGCTTCGCTCCTGGCGATGCCGTTGGCGGGAGTGCGCGCACCGATCTTCCGGCAGACCTCGTCGAAGCGGTCACGGTCTTCCGCGCGGTCGATCGCGTCGACCGACGTGCCGAGTATAGGTGCGCCGAGTGCTTCGAGGCCGTTTGCCAGATTGAGCGGCGTCTGACCCCCGAGCTGGACGATGACACCCATCGGCTGCTCGAGACGAATGATCTCGATCACGTCCTCTAGCGTGAGGGGCTCGAAGTACAGCTTGTCGCTGACGTCGAAGTCCGTGGAAACCGTCTCCGGGTTCGAGTTGATCATGATGGTCTCGAAACCGGCTTCCTTGAGCGCGAGCACGGCTTGCACGCAGCAGTAGTCGAACTCGATGCCCTGCCCAATCCGGTTCGGCCCGCTGCCCAGAATGACGATCTTCTCGCGCTCGGAGGGCACGCTCTCGCTCTCGTCCTCGTACGACGAGTAGTAATACGGCGTCTCCGCCGGGAACTCACCGGCGCAGGTATCGACCACGTTGTACGTGGGGTGGATGCCCAGCCCCCAGCGCCGAGCACGTACCTCGCCTTCTTCCTCATTTCGAAGCTCGGCCAGCTGCCGGTCGCTGAAGCCTTCGCGCTTCATTCGTCGCAGCAGCTCCGGACCCACTGTCTCCGCGTCCCGGAAACGGGTTTCCCACTCGAGGATCTGCTGAAGCTGATCGATGAACCACGGATCGATCTTCGTCGCTTCGAAGATCTCCTCCGGCGAAACACCAGCCTCGAGCGCCCGCTTCAGTTGAAACGGACGGTTTGCGGTAGGACGCCGAATTGCGCGTAACAGCGCTTTGCGGTCGTCGGACTCGAGCCCGTCGTCCTCGAGCCGCTTGCCGGTGACCCATCCGTGGCGACCGGTCTCCAGCCCTCGGAAGCCTTTTTGCCACGCGCTCCGGAACGTGCGGCCGATCGCCATCGTCTCACCCACCGACTTCATTTGGATGCCCAGCGTGTCGTCGACCTCGGGGAATTTCTCGAAAGCGAAGCGCGGCAACTTCACCACCACGTAGTCGAGCACCGGCTCAAAGGAGGCCGGCGTCGTTTTGGTGATGTCGTTGGGCAGCTCGTGCAGGTGGTACCCTACAGCGAGCTTTGCTCCGACGCGCGCGATCGGGAAGCCGGTCGCTTTGGACGCCAGCGCCGAAGATCGTGAAACCCGCGGATTCATCTCGACGACGAGCATCTCGCCGTCCTCGGGATTCAGGGCGAACTGGATGTTGCAGCCGCCGGCCTCGACGCCGATCTCCCGGATGATGGCGATCGACGCGTCGCGCATCTTTTGATACTCGACGTCGGTGAGTGTTTGCGCAGGCGCGACCGTGATCGAGTCGCCCGTGTGCACGCCCATGGGGTCGAAGTTCTCGATCGAGCAGACGATGATGACGTTGTCGATGGCGTCGCGCACGACTTCGAGCTCGTACTCCTTCCAGCCGATGACCGAACGATCGATGAGCACTTCGGTGATCGGTGAAGCGTCGAGTCCTTTGCGGACCTGCTCGCGCAACTCTTCGCGGTTGTACGAGATGCCGCCACCGGTACCGCCGAGCGTGTAGGAGGGCCGCACGATCGCCGGGTATCCCGTGCCCTTCACGATGTCCAGGGCCTCGTCGATCGTACGCGCAAATCCTCCGGTCGGGACCTCGAGGCCGATGCGGTGCATCGCCTTGGTAAACTGCTCGCGGTCCTCCGCCATCTCGATCGAACGCTCGTCCGCACCGATGAGCTCGACTCCGTGTTTCTCCAGGATCCCGGCCCGATGCAGATCCATGGCGACATTGAGCGCGGTCTGACCACCCATCGTCGGCAGCAGCGCGTCAGGCTTTTCGCGCTCGATGACCTTTTCGACCCACTCCACGGTGATCGGCTCGACATAGGTGCGATCCGCGATGTCGGGATCGGTCATGATCGTCGCCGGATTCGAGTTCACCAGCACGACGCGGTAGCCCTCTTCCTTGAGGGCGCGCACGGCTTGGGTACCCGAATAGTCGAACTCGCAGGCCTGGCCGATGATGATCGGCCCGGAGCCCAGGATGAGAATGGTCTCTAGGTCATCCCGTCGTGGCACGCGCTCTTCCCAGACTCCTTTCGGATGGCGGTGAGAAGCACCCAGAAGAAGCCGCCCCAAACGCACACCATGATCACGATCATCGTGATCCAAGTAGATGTGGTCATGGGCGTCCTCGGAGGTTGCTTCTGCTCGTCGACTGGCGGGGCCGCGGCGCTGGATGGCGGGTCCAGCAAAACAGCCCGCGTAAGGTCGCTATAGGGGAGTGGAGCAGCAAGCGGTAGAAAATCAGTGCTCGAGCTCGACCAGAGTACCTGCCAGCAGCTTGGGGATGTTGTCCGCTCCGGCGGCAAAAACCACTATTGCGATCGGCGTCTCAGCCCGAAGATCCTCGACTTCGATCCCGAACTGGATCGATGAACCTGAGCGGCTCACGAGCACGACCCGATGCCGCCCACCAACGCCCGGCACGACCGACCCATAGGCCTGGGTATCGCCGTTCCCGACGAAGCCGCGCACGCCCGTGCCCTCCACCTCGAGCACGACCGCGCCGAGGTCGAACGGACTGATGATCGTCCCGTTGATCACGCCGGGACCCTTGGGGCCGAACTCGCAGCCGGCCAGCACAATCAGCGCCAGCAGTGCGGCCCAGCGTGGGCCGGAGAGGCGCCTCATCGGCCAGACTCTCGGCTATCACGCTGCGACTGGAGCACGACCGTGCGCGGGCCGACTAGCGCGAGCACGCTCAAGTTCGCGGTGAACGGAAGGTCGGGATTGGCAAGCACCCAGGCCCGGAGGTCACCTAGGTCGTAGCCGCCCGAACCATTGCCGACATGGTCCAGGAAGTCCTCCTGCAGCGACGTGAGCTGCTCTCCGACCCCCAGGAACGGTGAGGCGAGCTGGGCGAGCGAGATGCCAGGGTCGCCGACCTCCAATGTGATCGTGGCCTCGGCCAAGAGACCGAGCACGTCCCGAGCCACCACATCTACTTGAAATGAGCCGAGCTCGAGTGCCGAACCCGTGAGCCGACCCTGTGAGTTCAGAGTCAGGCCGTCGGGGAGCGCGCCGCTCGCTCGCACCCACGTGACGGGGTCGTTCCCGTTCTCGACCTCGAATTGGATGTCCACCGGGCTCGCGGCCGGGAAGTCGACCGTGGTCGGGGGAATCGTGTAGGTCAACGTGAACGTCGCCGCAGCAGCTATGGGTGCTGCGAGCGTGAGGGTAGCAGGATTCGACTGCCCCTCGAACGCCCCCGTCCAAGCGACGAACTCAAATCCGGTGGTGGCGACTGCCTCGACGGTTACTTGCGTGCCTTCTTCGTACCAAAGGTCCGGAGCCGCCGGTTGAGCGCTCAACGCCCCCGGAGCGACTCCGTTGACCCCACCTACGAGCTCGATCGCAAGTTCGAGCTGGCGCCCGCCGTACTGAGCGACCAGGTCGAGGTCCTCGAGCGGCCAGGTGATGTCGCGACTCAGGTCGGTTGTCGCATCGTCGGCCCAGCCGAGGAATACGCGACGCACGCCTGGCTCAATCTCCTGACCTCGCGCCGCCTCCACAGTGTGCACGACAAACGGCGCGGACGTGAAGGCTTCGCTGTCGGGCTCCAGGGACGCGCCATCCACCGTGAACAATCCCCCGGAGTCGTCTGCGCCATCTGCCGAAAGCGTGACCGTCGTGAAGCGATTCAACAGCCTCATGCGGATGTCGTCACCCGCTGCCTCGATATCGACCAAGGTCAGCCCGGTCGGCGTACCTAGAAAGGAAATGGCCGCCGGGCGGGACGCCGCGTGGAAGACGTCTCTGCCGGTCTCGTCACCCTCGAAGGGAAATGGATCGCCGCTATCGCCCCTGCCGCCGCCCGGCGCGCCAAGCTCGTCCCATCCATCGGCTTGGCGAAGCCAGACCCCCCTGTGCTCATTGGCATTCGCGCTGCCCCAACGCTGCGCTACCCAGTCCGGATCGATATGCCAGACCAGAAGACCCTCTCCGTATAGGTTCTGGTCGAAGCCAATCCGCTGCCGATTCTCCAGAAGGAAATACTCACCAGACCCGTCGATCGCGTCGACACGATAGATGGCGCCCCCGGTCTCCACGGGCTCCAGGATCAACTCGCTGATATCGGTGTTCGGCGGAACGGTGGTGACGTCGACCCAGCCCAGTATCGACTTGGTCCACGCCCCCATGTGGCATGGGCTCTCCGGCGATCGATTGTCACAACCCCACGAACCGGACGACATGAGGTCCCAGTTACCGGCGCCGGCGTGTTTTCCGCTAGACGACCTCGTGTCGTACAGGTCCGGCAACCCGAACGCATGGCCCATTTCGTGCGCGAAAATGCCGATCGGGCTCAAGTCGCTCTGGTTGCACGCGAACACGGGCTGAATGAAGTAGTCCGAGATGCGAATGAAGTCGCCACCGAAGGCAGGCACGTTCGTCACGAAATTGTTGCCGCGCGCACCCAGACTCCACCGATGGGACCAGATGCGGTCGTCCTGGCTGCCCCCTCCGCACTCCGCGGCCGCTGTGGGATGTATGACCGCGAGCGCATCGACATAGCCGTCGTCATCACCGGAGTTGGGAAGACCGTCCGGCCCGTCGTTGTCATAGAGGCCCCATTCCACGTCGTTCAGGCGCAAAAGTAGTTGCGTGATGAACTCACCCGTGGTGCCCGCGAGCCCGCTCTCGCCGCCCGCGGCCTCCGCCTGCGTATAGGACGCGCGCGTCCAGTCTATGACGTCGCCGACGATCTTGGCGCGACCGCCGGACAGCTCATCATAGAAGTCGGTGATCGTGCCTGCTGCGTCGCCGAAGTACGCCGCCTGGACGGTATCGCCGGCGTAACGGAGAGAATCAGGAGAATCGCTGAAGAGCCCCAGAACGACCGGGATGCGGAAGGTGCCGAGCACCGGACCGTCTCGCGGGCCGAGCACCCGCAACACCTCGGGGTCGAGCTCGGCTTCGGCAGCCATTCGCGCGCGCAGGCGAGCCGTCCTCCCGCCAGCGAACCGGTATGCGTCCGGATCGATTGCGAGTCGCTCGAAATACGCCGCCGGGGGAACCGTCCCGTAACGCTCTCCCAAGGCCTCGACGTCTTGCGCCACGAGCACACACACAGGCGCGACCACGGCCGCCGGAAGGGCGATCACGAACGCACGGACGAACAGCTTTAGGCGCATGTCGATCCTACGGACACGGGACAGGGTCGCTTTCCATACACGACGGAAGAAAGGGCCGTTCCTACACAAATGGTGCGATCGGCAGCAAAGAGCCCTCAGCCCGCTCGGTCTTGCGCACGGATCCCGAGTTGCTCCGCGATACCGCGCAGCCCATCGATCACGTTCTGGATGTGCTCGCTCCGCTCCAGACCGACGAGCTCGACGCCGTGCGCGACCTCTTCCCGGCTGACACCGGCGGCGAAAGTCCTGTCCTTCAGCTTCTTCACTACGGACTTGGGCTTGAGGTCGTCGATGCCGTTCGGGCGCACCAGACAGCAGGCGAACACGATACCGGAGAGCTCATCGCACGCGACCAGGACCTTGTCCAGCTCACTCTGCGGCTCGACGCCAGTAAAGTCGGAGCGATGCGCGAGGATGGCCTGAAGTACGATCTCCGGGTATCCGAACTTGCGCAGGTGATTGACGGCGGGGACAGGGTGGTTGTCGGGGAATTTCTCCCAGTCCAGGTCGTGTAGCAGGCCCGCGAGGCCCCAGACGTCTTCGTCTTCCCCGCGAAGTCGAGCGTAGTGACGAACGGCGGCCTCTACGGCGTACATGTGGTTTTGTAGGCCTTCGTTCTTGACCCACTCTTCCAGCAGGGCGACGGCATGTGCTCGGTCGGGCATCGTGGGCACCGGTTCGGGTCAGTCGCGCTTCCGCGGCCTTCTATACACGTGACGAAGGGCACAATCCCGACAGTGTGCAAGCCTCGCATCTCGGCTTCTTCGCATCACATACGCGGCGACCGTGCCAAATGAGCAGGTGGGCCAGCAATGTCCAGCGATCCCTCGGGAACAGCACCATCAAGTCTCGTTCGACCTTCTCTGGCGTCTTCTCCTTGGTGAAACCGAGCAGCGTCGTGAGCCGCTTCACGTGGGTATCGACCACCACTCCCTCGTCGAGTCCGAAGGCGTTGCCCAGGATCACGTTGGCCGTCTTGCGTCCGACGCCCGGCAGCGCCGACAACTCCGCCATGGTCTTCGGTACGGCGCCATCGTGGTCCGCCATGAGCCCACGTGCAAAGCCAATAATGTTCTTGCTCTTGTTGCGGAAGAATCCAGTCGACTTGACGACTTGCTCGACGTCTTCCTGCGCGGCGTTGGCGAGCGCCTCCGCGCCGGGGTACCGCCTGAATAGTTCGGGCGTGACCATGTTGACGCGCACGTCGGTCGTCTGCGCCGACAAGATCGTGGCCACGCCCAGCTGAAAAGCGTCGACGAAGTCGAGCTCGCAGTGCGCCTCTGGATACTCTTCCGTCAACAGGTCGAAGGCCTCGGCAGCGCGTGCGGTTTTGGCCTTCTTCGACTCTCTAGGCATCTAGCGTCTCTCTAAGGATGTAGCGTCACCCGCACGTGGGAGAGGGCAGAGGGAGAAGGTACACCGTCTCGCGCAACCGGTACGTCGACGTGCTCGAGCGCATCGGGTACCGCCGAGACGTACGCGAAGAAACGCGCGAGCAACTTGAGGACCTCTCCCACCGCCTCGACCGCGTACAGGCCGTCCAGTTCGCTGCCCGGCAGCTCACTCGAGAAGTCGGGCGCCGATTCCCGCACGACAGTGCCGAGCCACTCTCCCGCCTCGGCGGCAGGGGCTTCAGGCACCACGATCGTGCTGAATCCTGGTCGGTCCGGACGAAGTCCCTTGATGAGCAACACGTGAATCGACCCTGCCCCGGAAATCATCCAGAACATGCCATCGATCGATTCCGCCGGATCCGCGTCATTGCCAACGGTCCAGAACAGGTGCTGAGGTAGCTGGAGGTACCCAGCAGGTGTGGGCGGTGTAGGGTCCCCATCGGGCACCCCCTCGACCAGGTAGCGGGCCGCGTGGATGTCGAGCTGATACAGTGGGCAATCTGCTGTCCTGAAGTGGACTGCATGGAATACCAGAGTTCCATACTGATGGATCGCTTCGGGGAGGGCGTCGGGACCCTGCAACTCTCGCACGAAAGCGCCCACAGAACCCATCGTGATGAACGCCTGTGGGTTCGACGGATCGGCGCCACGCCCTTCCGCCTCTCTCTCGATATCGACGATCAAGACGTCTACCGCGTCCGGGTCCTGGAACGCGATCTCGTAGGGGGTCAGGCGCGCGTATGAGTCGTGGAGCGTCATGGCAGCCCGCTAGCAGTCCGCGGCGGGTTCCGCCTCCGCTTCCGATTCGTAGACGACCGGTCGTGAGGCTCCAGCCAAGCGTTTCACATCTTCCCACCAGCTGCGGTTTCGCAATAGCACGAGCTCGAGCGTCGCGTGCTCGAGCTCGATACCCCGGATCCGAACGAAGTGCACGTCGCCGAGTCGCTCAGGCCTCGGTACGCGCAGCGCCACGCCCTTCCATTCGAAGTCCAGATGCGTCGCACGCTCGAAGCGTCCAGA